>VTLG01010595.1_pt1 | contig 19878 bp, 33 predicted proteins | sample 4694571 | NCBI WGS metagenome assembly VTLG01 (sample SAMN12604809, study PRJNA352737) | marine metagenome | biome: ENVO:00000447; feature: ENVO:00000209|ENVO:00000569|ENVO:01000036; material: ENVO:00002151; isolation source: viral sequences binned using virsorter ... | reverse complement strand
TCTTCGATCGCTTCTTCAGTGATCGAGAACGCTAAAGCAAGCGTTTCGTGAGTGTATCTAGCAGTGAAAGATTCAGTTGCTGAATCAAAGTTTACGCTTGAACCTTCAGGTTTTACTGAAGCGTTTGCGAAACCAGATAACATAACTTCTTCTTCAAAAGCTCTGTCAGAATTCTCGATGTCGAAAATCTGAGTATGCTCATCTGCGTAGTTCTTATATTCCAGGCCGAATAGTGCATTCAATCCTGGCTCTAGTTCTTTAACTAGTTGTGCTCTTGATATTGCCATAATATTATACTCCTATTCTATTATACGCCTGTTGTTAGTTTAAAGATATGTTCACCAGTATTGAAAACGACATATGCGTTTGCATTTGCTGAACTCGTATCACTGTTATCAGGATCTTTTGAGATTCCAATTTGTTTGAATCCACCTGATGTTCCAGAAGTTGATGTATCAATCTCTGAAGTTGATATACCAGTAGAGTCAGTTCCACCGACACCTACAAAATCAAAACCAGAATTGTTCATCGCTGCTGTTCCTGTTCCATCATGTTGGGCTTCAAACACAGTGTAAGGGTCAACGTGTACTGTTGCCTTAAGATCAGAAGCATTTGTGCTTGCTGCATAAAAAGGCTTGAACGTTGGTTTACTTGTTGTGGGATCAGTATAAAACACACCAGCAAAAACACCCGCTTGTTGAGTGTCTCCAGCTGCTGCAGCTTCAATACCGCCACCCGCTACTGCTTCAACTACTTGACCAGTATATATTGCTGATCCGTAGTTTGCCGCTATAGCGTATTCTTCCGTTCGTATTTCTCCACCCACAAGTGATCTTACGGGTCTAAAACCGAACGCTGCGTCTTTGTTTGCCATAGTTTTTTCCTTATTCTGTTTATGGTTTTACCCATAAACGGGTTAATGTTAATTCGTTGGTAGGGATTAACCCGAGAATCGTTAAAAAATTAACTTTTCTTTGTACCACCGAAGGTTACACGAGTCTGTCTATCATTATTGATAGGCATACTTGGATGCTGTTCCTTCATGAGATCGTTACTTATTGCGTCGTTTTTATCTTGCGTTTGTTTTGCAAAATATTCTTGTCTCGACTTTGCAATCTCTTCTGGTATCCTTGCCAGCAAAAGGCCGCCAACTCCGATCACTCCCTTGTATTTACCAGTTTGAATAGTTGGATAATCAGTTTCCGGATATTGATCAGCTCTTACTAATTCAAATCCAGATCTCATTTTAGCTGACATGTTTGATGAATCATCAAATCCCATACTTTCAGCTCTTAGCCATCTATGTCTAAACCCATCTGGTGCAGGGGGTGCATCTAAAGATGATGGTGGAGTCCAAACTTTTTTCTTTTCTTCTTTAACTCTAGTTTGACTCGCACGGGAAGTTCTTGTTTCTGTTTGTTTTTTCATATGCCTATACCTCCTTCGTGATATTTAATTGTTTCGCATATTCTTCTAGTGGCACACCTAATTTTTTAGCGATTGTAACTTGTGAGGGTGTGAGTCTCACTGTTTTGCGACCTGGGTTTACACTTCGCTTCGCTGAAGCTACTGTTTGTGTAGGCTTGGTCGTCACCTTATTATCAGTTGTAGCAAATTTATGCGGAAAGTCAATACGCATTCTTTTATCTATTTCTGAATAATATTCGTCAGTAGAAGGGTCCATACCTTCTTCTTCTGTTAGTTTTTTATGTAAATCAAACGCTGTATATGTCATAGCGTTATCTTTACCAAACCATTCATTCTTTTCTGCCCATGCCTCAGCTCTTGGATCTGGTGCAATGGTTTTAGGTTGAACGGCTTCATCAAGAGAGGGCTGTTTAACTGGTTTTTGCTTACTTTCAGCTTCAGCTCTTTTCCTCATCATCTCAACTCTTGCTTCTTCTAATCCTAATCTAGCAATTTCTTTTTGTGCTTCTACTTCAGCTGCAAGATCTCCAGCTTCTCTTGCTGCTGCAAGTTTAGCTGCTGATGCTTGTAAACCAGATTTAACTCTACCTTCCATAGCAGTCATATAACTTGGCTCCATGGTAGTTAGTTTACTTTTGGTTTTATCAGCTTCGGCTTTAATTCCTTTTGCGTATTCTAAAGCGGCTTCTTTTTGTCTTTCCGCTTCACGCATTTTTTTAGTAAGCTTAGCAATTCTTTTCTTAACCCCATCACTATAGTCTTCTAATTCTTTTTTATCCTCAGAACTTTTATTATCTTGAACTTTGTCTTCTTTTTTAACTTCTTCTTTAACAGGTTCTTCTGTTTTTTGTTCTGGTTGAGGTTCATCTGCTTTAACTTCTTCAATAATAGGTTCATTAGATTCAACAACTTTTTCATCTTTAACCTCTTCCTTTTTTTCTTCTGGTAATGTTACATCAACTTCAGGTCCTGAATTATCAATGTCTACCATTTCGTTTGTTTCATATTTTCTTGTTTCTGGCATAGTTTCTCCTTATGGTTATATGTTATGAAGTACGGATTCAGGGTTTTCTATGGTTCCCAAAACTTCGTCATCATTTAATAAACGAACTTCTCCGCCTTCGATGGGTAATCTTGATCCTGCGTATCTTGCAAAAATAACCCACTGTCCTTTTTTGCACCACGGTCCTGTTGGAAATTTTTCTTTGTCATGATAAGCCAACGGTCCTACCTTGATTACATAACCACAATTTGTAGCTATACGTAATTTTTCTAATGATTCTTGTGCTATGATTATACCACCTTTAGTTTTTTCTTTTGGTGTAAAAGGTAAAACTAAAAGTCTCCAGCCACTTGGTTCAGGCAACTGGGCTGTTACATCTTTAATATTTTCTGGATTTAAAGGTTCTTTTTCTTTAACTTTTTCGTATTTCTCCATCAAAGCGTTTTTATGCTTTGGGATTTCCTTTGATGTCGATAACATTTCCTTGCTCATCTTTTTGCTCCTTATTTTCTAGCAGGTTAGAGATTTCCTGTAACAAATACTGATATGTACGTGCCTGTCCTAACATATATTGATATTTTTCCATATTGTCAACCCCACCTGTAATCATTGTATCCCCAACAGCTTGAAGTCTATCTTTTATCATTTTTTGTATTTTAGATACTATTACTAATCCATCCATTATTTTTCTCCTTCTGGTATTTTAAAAGAATCTAAAGCATCTAGTTTTTCTTCTGCTTGCGCAATTTTATCTAGTTGTTTATCAATTTCTATTAAATGTTGTGGGTGTTCACCAATACCTACTGAATTAGTAAGGTATATATTAATTGTAGCATGTGCTGCAGATATTTCTGCTTCGTACTTATCTTCTAACGCTTGTATTATTGCATTTCTCATTTAACATTTCCATCTTCTCCGTGCTTGTCTTATTCGTGAATTTGGATCGTTACGAGTTTTTGCTGATGATCTTCTTAATTGTCCTAGTGATCTAGCGCAGTATGATTTTCTGCGTTTAGCAGCTTTTGATCCTGGCTTCACTTTTCCAGTCACGGCTGTTTTTAGTTTTGAACCGGGATTTTCTCTTCTATATCGGGCGACACCGGCTCTAGTCATCCCTGCTCCAGACTTTGTAGATCTGAAATATTTTTTTGTTCTTGGCGGATTAGTTCCTTTTGAAAAATTGCTTCTAGTTACATAATCTGTTCTCATTACACCATACCTTTATAATATTTTTTTAAACTTGGATTTCCGTATGTTTTTCCATCTACATTTAATTTTAAAAAACTTCCTATGTAGCCACCTTCATTTGCAAACGTTCTTGCTCTTGATGGTTTAGGTCCTGTATTTGATTTAGCTTGTTTTCTTGCTACGGCACCCGCACGTTGCCCTTTGGACATCGCTCTTGCTTTTGCAATGGGCACGCATTTTGGATAATTTTTTCTTTTTTCTCCACCACTTCGTCCACACTTCGGGTATGAGCCATCTTTTCGCTTGTTCGCAATATCGACCCAGTTTTCCTTCACCCATGCTCGTAATCCTTTTTTAGCCATAACGATTCATTCTTCTAGACATAAAACCACCACCAGCAGCTTTTTTACGACTACTTTTTTTACCTCCTGGTGTAATTTTTCCAGAACATACACCTGATGCATACATGTTCGCATATGCACTAGGATATACTTTAAATTTTCTTTTAGCTGCTGCTTTTCCTTTTGGACAAAGTTTAGCCATTATGATTTCGCCGTTTGTGCTGCTCTTGTAAAATTAGCTGCAGTTGGTGCACCTTTAGCACCTTTCTTTCTCATAGTTTCACCTGAGCCAGCTTTAATTCTTGCTCTCTTAGCAGCAATGTTTGCGTATAGACCTGGTCCACCGCCAGCTCTTTTTACTCTAGGCATTGCTTTTCCGCCACCAGCGTAAGCTATACCGCCACCCATAAAAGATGATCGTTTATCTTTTACCATTCCACCTTTTTTCATGTAGCCCATTTGAGCAACTACTTGTGGTGCTTTCTTTTTTAAAGCAACTAAACCAGGTTGTGTTTTTTTATTAATTTTTTTCATTATTTTTTGCCTCCGTTTCTAAATATCTGTGTTCCCTTTATACCAAAAATTGAAGCAACTACAAGTATCCATAAGTTAGTAAACCAACTTGGTAAAGTAGAGAAATAGTCAAAAAACAGTTTTACTTTGTCCATCGCCTCCGGATCGTCGCTTAGAACTGCCCAAGCGAGCACTAATATCGGGATTGTTAATATAACCAACACGAATTCGTCTTTCCAGTCCGATTGTCTAGCTTCTAATAACTTACCTTGGTAAGCTTCTTCGCCTCTAGCCATCTTTTCTGCGTGCATTAGCTGTGCATCAGACATTGCCATCTTAGTTTTTTGTCTATTGCTGTAAATTTTGCTTCCAGCTTGTAATGCGATCTTTGCTAAACTAAACCATGCCATAAATTACTCCTTTTTTAATTCGTTTGCTAAAATTGTCTTCTCAATAGACGTATCAGCACGTAAATTTGCTAATTTTTCGTTTTGATCGAGCTTTTCGTCTTGTGTTTCTTTGTTCATCATCGCTCTCATACGGTCAAGATTGATTCTTTCTTCACCTTCTTGTTGTTTTCTAGCATTTTCTTGTGCTTGTAGGTCTAATTCTCTTGCTCTAAGCATTGCAATCGGGTCATTTCCAAATTTAGAAGTAATTCTTGTCTCTTCCTTCATGTATTCTTCGGTCATTTCAGCAATTAACTCTGCTTTTCTACCTTCAATACGTTGTTGAAGTGCCATTGCTTCTCTTTGCATCTGTGGATTCATCTGTGCTTGTTGCATCATTTGAGCTAATCTAGGTAATTCTTCTCTAAACTCTAATTCTATCTGTTCTTGTGCCATTAAACTAATGTGTTCAAGTATATTTTTCTGTATTGCAGCTCCAACCATAGGTGCATTTCTTACCATGTTTGTTTGTAAGAAGTTTAAATGCGCTGTGATATGTGCTTGATGATCTTGACCAGGAAAAGCTTGAAAAGGTTTGCCTGCTAACGCATCAATATGTTCTAACGCTGGATCTTTTGGTGTAGGTGGCTGTGGTTTTTTTAAAATTAAATCAATATCTTTTACACCCAACGCTTCATACATGTTTCTGTATACTTCGTATTGGTTATGAATAGCTGGATTCGAGGCAGCCAGTTGCATCTCTGTCTGTGCGAGGGAGATCCGTTGTGTTTGGGAAAAAATATTTGGATCTGCAACTGGCAGTATATCTACTCGATCATCAAAGTCTAATTGTTTGATTTGCCTCTGTCCTCCGATGACATCATAGGGGTAGATTGGAGGTAGATATAACTTAAAAACTCTTGCTAATAAACTAAATTCTTTTTTCATAGAAGCATACAATCTTTTGTGTATTGCGGACATTGTCCTACTTCCTCTTTCCAGCATAGCCACTGTCGTGCCTACTGCTGCTTGCTGGTTCCCATCACCCACTTGCAGATCTGCTATTGAAGCGAATCTTTGACCTGCTTGTACCACGACACCCATAAGTGCTAATAATGTTTGCGATGGTTCTTTGAAAGGAAGAGTCATGAAAGCATCTCTTAAATTTCCACCAGGAGCATCTACGTCTCTAAACTCTCCAGGTTGAATGGCTTGTGATTCATCTCTCATTTTTATACCACGCATTTTAAATCCAGCAGGTAAGTTCGACAAGGTTCCTGCGTCAAGTAGTGATCTTAAAGCTGATGTTGCTGTTCTAGATAATCCACCAATCATGTGAATTAATCCAAAACCGTAAAAGCCAAGACCGGGTAAAAATTTAAAATGAACAAAGTAACTAATTTTGCTTTTAGTTACATCGCCAATTTCATAGTTTCTTCTAATAGATAAAACTTCTTTTGAAGCTTCTTCAATGGTTACAATGTAAGGTAATTTTATTCCTGTTGGTTCGCCTTCAGCATTAACGTCATTGAATCCGTCAATGTCTAAATTAACATGACACTCTAATAAAGAATACATTTTTTCATCTTTGCCTTTTCTTGTGCCATCTAATTCTCTTTCTTTTTTATCTGTTTCTGATTCGTTTACATAAGCAGGATTTAATTCTATATCTCTATAGAAACCACCCACTTGTTGTTTTCTTAATTCATTTTCAGAAATTTTTATTGTGTGTATGATTGCATCTGCGTCTTCTAATGATGTTGCAGTGTAAGGTACAACTAAATCATCTGCGGGTACAAATTTAGAAACAGCTCTACCCATAACAGAATCATAATAAACTTTTTTAAATGCAGATCCTGACAACGGTAAATAAAATAACATTTGATCAAACTCAGCTTCATATTCTTTCATCTCAGACATGATTGTGTAATTCATAAAATCTTTTACACGTTGAGCTTGTTGTTCTCTGTCTGCTGTTGGTAATCCAACAATCTGTGTTCTTACAGGACCTTGTGCTGGTAGTAATTCTTTATAAGCTAATGATTGAAACTGAGTAACAGCTTCTGCTAATACAGGGTGTGTTGCACCTGAAGCACCTTTGAAAGGTTCTGTTTTGCTTTCGTATTTGAAACCTAGTAAATCTAATCCTGATGTGTATGCTTTTTCCCAATCACCTCTTGAAGATTTATAATCTTGATAGTTTGCAGCTAACTCTTGACCAATAGGTGCAAGAATATTATCGGGTAATAATTCTGCTAAGTTAGAAAAATGATCTTGGCTTTGTTCTAAATTTACTTGTGATGGATCAAAATTAATATCAACACTACCATCTTCGTTTGTTTGAACATCGACAGGTGCTTGTGGATCTTTTTCTGTTTTTTCTACTTCTACCTGTAGTTCCTCTGGACTAGGTATTTTTATAGTTTGCTCAACGTTCGGAAGAGCTTTGTCTACGTCTGCCATTTATTTTCTCCAATCGAACCACTTTAACCTTTTTATTTTTAATATTCAACCCCTGTGGGTTAGGTCCTCGTTTTGGTGGTGCTCCTGTTGTTAGTTTAGTCAATTTCATCTAATAAATCAGCATCTCTTAATACATCTGCAGTGTTCTCTGCTGTACCAACAGCCATGTCATAATTACGTACACCTTTTTTTAAACCTGTATCTGTGCCAAAAGCATCTTTGACTGTTTTTGTTACTTTGCCTGTAGCGTATTTTTCCATTTCAGCTACATCAATTGTAGTAAGTTCGTCTAGATCGTCCGCATAAAAAGGATCTACGTCATAATCTTCTGGACCTAATGCAACATGCCTTCCTTCAACAGCGTCAAAATTTCCTTGAGTTTTAACAGCTTTACCTGTTTTCTCGTCTACAACTTCATATCCTGGTGGCTCGTATTCTATCTGATATCCTTCATTATATTCATTGTTTCCTTCAACAAAGACTCGACCATCATCATGTTTTGTTACTTTAACATCAGGTAAATCAGGATTTTTAAATTCCGTAATATCTGCATCTATTTTTTTACCAACAGATCTGTTTATAAATTTATCTATAAAGTCTGGGAACCATGTAGGCATAGCTGTTGATGTGTTTTTTAATTTTTGCACAACAGGTGTTGCCATTTCTGCAAGTTTAAAATATTTTCCAACCAAAGGTAATGATGCAAGACCACCCATAATTTTTATAAATTTTCTTCTTTTTGGATCTTTTGGTCCTTCTGCAAAACCTACACGTCCAGTAATTAAACCACCGTCCGCTGCACCAATCATCATCTCATCATATTTTTCTTGAGCCTCTAGGTCTTCATCTAGTCTCTCTTCATCTGTTAATGCTTGTCTTCTCTCAAACTCTTTGTATAAATCATAGGCTGCGCCGGCGCCTATTGTTGCTAACCCAACAGGTGTAAAAGCTCTTGCAGCTTTTCCAAAAGGATTCATAGCAAATCTTCCTGCTTTAGCTAAAAGACTTGTTCCTTTAGGTGCAGCTGATCCCACAAGTTCAGGAGCTAATAAACTTGCTCCTGCTGTTTTTATATTACCTTGTCTTAATTCATCTGCTGCAAATGCTGCAGCTATACTTGGTTGTCCTAAAACTTGTAATCCTTTTAATACACCTTTTACTGCTTTACCATAAATACTTCTTCCTTTTTTTGTAGCTAGTGGTGCTGCCGCTGCTGTTCCAATTGCAGCTTCTGGTAACATACTGTCGTCCTCTTCTATTTCGTTTCCTGTCTCCGCTGCAAGGGCTGTAGCTAAAAACGGAAAAGTTGCTGCTCCTCCTAAAAGCAATTTACCCTTACCACCAACTAAACTTGAGGCTTTAGTTAAAGCTTTAAAAAAAATATTATCTGGGTTTTGTTTGTAAAATTTAAAAAAATCTTGTGGTGTTTTAAAATTTTCTATAGCTCTAAAAGTTTTTTCAGCTTCAGCTTCCTTTACAAATTTAAGTTTAGATCTTTTTATTTCTTCTCTTAAAGTTCCAAAAGCAGGATCTTTTGGATTTGCTTTATAATTTTTATATAGGTTATTATGAAAAACTGAGTTTTTAAAATAATTAATTAAACCAGTAGTTCTTTTACCAATTTCTCCTTGACCTTTTAATAAAGACTTTTGTTCTGTAACAGGAACTGGTTTTCCACCAACAAAATCTACATACCCTATTTTGTAACCCCCTGTTTTATCAAACACTGTTTTTCTTATTTTATTCACGCCCTCTTTGTATTGATTATAATTTATTTCTCCTCGTGCGTGTGATTGTGCAAGTTTTAATAATTGATTATCAAATTGTTTTTTAAATTGATTTAAAAAGTTTGTAGTTCTTTCTGCTGTTAAAGTATATTTTTTTGGTAATTTAAATTCTCTAATAATAGATTTTGGTAAACTATGTTCAAGATTAGAGGCCGCCTCTGTAACTATTGCTGACGCGTCTCTAACTTGTGTTACTACTTTTGCAGTTTTAGGACTAAACCCTTGCATAATTATATCATCCTCTGCGAAAATAGATTTAGGAAAAAAATTAATTTTATTTAAAATATCTTTAGAAACTTTAATTCTATCTGGATTTAATTGAATTTTATTAATATCGCTTAAGATTTGTGCCGGCGTTCTATTTAAATTTTTACTTATTTTTATAATCTCTGGACTATTGGTTTTAAGTTTTTTAGATACTTTTATATCTTTAATTTCATTAACAATATCTTCTAATCTTTCATTAACCATTTCAGGAGTAGACATAGCTAGAACTCTAGCTTTTTCTAATTCAGGATTATTTCTAATATATTCAGAGACAGTGTTTCTATTTATTTTATATTTTTTTTCTAATTGTTTTAAGGTTAATTTTGAAACATCTTTTTCAAAATTAGCTATTTTCTTAGAGTCTTTAAAAAGAGGTTGTCTTCTTACACCTTTAGCACCTGAACCTGTTCCTTCAATTTTACTTCTAGCTATTTTTTCTTTTTTTGAAACTACTTTATCAAGCTCTCTATTAAGAGCAGTTCTTACGGAATCGAGATCTTCGTCGGGAAAATATTTTTCTTTTAAAGAACGAATAGATGCTCCTTTTAAATAGTCTGATTTAATATTATCAATATTTGCAAGGATTGTTTTTCTGATTTCTCCAGAATAGCTTCCCGGTCCATCAACCAAACCTCTTTTTGGTTTTAATACTGAACCACCCATAGACATCGGACGTCTAAGAACGTAGCTCATCATTTCATTGTATTCGTGAAGTTTCATTACAACCTCAGCATGTTTGCTAGGCCACCTTTTGCAAAAGGTATTTCATCAGGATCAGTTGGAGGACCAATAGGATCGGTGTCTTTTTTAATTTGTGCTTCTATTTGATCTAAAACTTCTTTTCTATCTTCTGGTTTTAAACTATTAAACTCATCGCTATATGCACCCTCTCTATTAATCAGGTCTTTAGCAAACTGTCTATTTTCTCTTGCGCTATTCAATTTTATTTTTGTAGAAAAACCGGCTTTAATTCTTTCAGCTTTTCTTACAGCAACTTCAGCAGGAGAAAATTGTCCAGGTAATCTAAAAAATTTTTCAAAGTCTTCAATTGTATCAAACTTGTCAGGAATTTTTGTTTTTTCAACTAGTTCATCTGCTGCTTCTTTTAATCTTCTTGCTCTTTCCACTAAACCCATACCTTCTTGTTTTTCTATAGCTTTTCCAATTTCTTCATATGAATCTTCTAACTCTTTAAAAGATTCTAAAGATCCAATACCACCACGAGATTGTTTTTCAAATGGAACCTTGTCTTTACCACCTTCAGGAAATTGAAGAATCTTAGCTGACTCTGGGTTTGCATCAGCATTCTTTTTTAATATAGATAATTCATTTGGGGTAGGTCTTCTACCAAATTTTTGTATAAAAAGATTTATAAGTCTAATTAATGTCATAGTTTACCAATAGTAACTGTATTTTTTTGGAGGGAGCTTTTCGTCCTCGTAATCTTCAGGGTGAGTCACTAGACCTCCCTGTCTAAAGCGCATGACTGCTTGGGTCATAGAATCCACAAGGTCATCATGATCTCCATACGGAAACGCTGCACATTCTTCAATTACTTCCTGTGCAAACTTTTCATCTGTAGGAGCCCATATCATACCAGATTCAAATAAAGGTGCAATAGAATTTACACGGGTATGCTTATCATTTCCTTTAGATGGCACAAAGTTAACTACCGGTATACCCATAGCTCTAAGTTCATAGGTCAATGGTAATCCAGAAGCTTTGGCCTCAACTAAGACAGTCTCTGGTTGCCAGTAATCGTACTGTTCTTTAGCAAGTCGTCTTAACTCTGGAAACTCTAATCTATCTTTTACAGCATCTAATAATATTAAATTGTGTGGCATGTCCTCATTCTCTTGAAACACACCCCATGTGGTGATTGCAGAATAGTCGGCCGTCTCTTTTTTCATAAACGCGGTATCGTAAGATTGTATAACGTGTTTTAATGGAGGTAAGCTTTTTTTCTCCCAAGACTTCCACCACTCACGTTTGATAATAGCACCTTCTTCTGATGTTGGGTTTTGCATCCATTGTGCATTCCATTTTGCAACAGATAGTGATGCTCTAACTCCTTCTAATTCTTGTAACTTCCAATACTCTGGCCAAACAGGTTTACCTGATGGCATGATCGCTGGAAACTCTACAACTTCCCATTTATCTGCCTTAGCTGCTTTTTGAGATTGTATTAGTTTACCTGTTAGATCTTTAGTATTCCATCTGGTCATAACACAAACAATTTTACCACCTGGTTGTAAACGTTGCCTTGGTCCTGATGTATACCACTCGTATGCTCGCTCAAGAGCTTGTTTGTTCATAGCGTCTTGCTCTGAGTGAGGGTCATCAATGATAAGTAGATCTGCGCCTCTTCCTGTAATAGCACCCCCGACGCCTGATGCGAAATACTCGCCGCCTTGTGCTGTCTCCCATTTACCGGCAGCTTGCGAATCTTCTCTAAGACGTGTTGGAAATATTTCTTTGTATTCATCTGAATCCATAAGCGTCTTTGCTTTACGCCCGAATCTTATGGCTAGTTCTCCGGTGTGGGTGGTTTGTATAATTTTTAGTTTTGGATTATTCCCGATCATCCAAGCAGGCAACAGGGAACTGGCGAACTCGGACTTCGTATGTCTCGGTGGCATGTTCACAATTAATCTTTTAATTTTGCCATTTGCCATTTCGTTAAATTTTTTTGCAATAATTTTGTGATGATAACCTTCAATGAATTCTGGCCAAATATGTTTTACAAAAGAAAGGAAATCTGATTTTACTTTGTTTATCTTCTTTTTTTCTTGTAGCTGCAAGAACATCTTCATGAAGTCCTTACGTACATCAGCTGGGAGTTTCTTTATCTTTTCTAAGTCTATTTCCATATATTTTTTTGCAAAATTTTTTGAGGTTGATTTTGAAACCCATAATGAATTTATAGCTTATGTATGTTCAAATCAAGCAATAAAGGGTAGGTCTCTGGGACCCCTTTGTATACATATAAATTAACTATATAAAAAAATTTGTATTTTAGAAATCTTTTGGGACCCCTCGAGGCCCGAAGGGCCGAGAGTGGAAGCGGCGCCCCGCAGGGGCGCCACAACCTATGGTTGTTAGTCTAATAATACCATATATGCTTTAGCATTGTGTTTCATAAACCAATCTAATAGGTTTCTCATTTCTTGCCAGTGCTTGCTGGCACCTGTGCCTAGTTCTTTGTCTTCAAGAGTAGCGAGTGCTTCATGATAAAATATCTTGTCGTGTTTCTCGCTCTCCTCTTTTGTTAGTTCAATAGATTCACCTGTAAATCTATTGCGTCTTGTGTAGTCATGATTTGTTTTTGTTTCCATGATCCTATACTATCCTACATTGCTATCTGTGTCAACCTTATTTATTGTGGTATTATAATAAGTATGACCATACCCCGTTTCGTGTTTCTCTCTCTTAGGGTCCTCGATCCTTGTTTCAAGAGGCTCGGTCCTTGGTGCAATCCTGATGATTTGCTGAATATGTTGATTTGCAAATTCATTATAACAACCATTACTACAAAAATAATTAAAGAAGTTATTTGGGCTATACCATTGGCTCTCGGTATCTTGTTTTATTTTTCTAGTTCTTAAAACTTTAGACCCTTTGATACCTCGTACCCTATCTTGTGTTTCGTGAGTATGGCAGTTCGGACCATGACACCAAATATGATTAGCCATTGTACATACTCCATATTCCAAAAATAAATGCTAACAACATTATTACAATCCAAGTCATGACGACCTCCAACTTATTAAGACAAGTGAAACTATTGCAATCATAAAAACAATTTCAATCATGATGATCTATACCCCTCTATACCAATAGCAATAAGTCCTACTATCAGAATAATAGAAAGCCCTATTGGGCTTTCTACAAATATTAAATTAAATAGTTCAATCATATTTTTATCTGCACTTTCCCTGTTGCATTTCTCCAACCGTCTGCGTCTAGATCCCAATAGTTTAAAACTGATTGCCCTGATTTGTCTATGTATAAACCTTTCTGACTTGGTGTGCCGTCTGGTTTATCGTATCTGCCTTTCCGTGTGATAAACTTTGCGTGTTTCTTTGCGTAGTAAGTTATATAAAACATTATTTACCCACCTTTGATTCTAACTTAACTATTCTTTTAGCCATTATGTCTATGTTATCTTGCATAGTGTTCATAAGTTCTAATAGTTTGTTTATTTTTTGTAGAAGATCAATTTTAGATTCTACTATTTTATTGTCTGTTTGTGTCTGTGTGTACATTTCGTCCTTTCTGTTATAAGGGGATAATATAGGATTATCCCCTTATTGTCAAGTGTTAGTTTATGCTTTCTTTTTGGTTTAAATGTTGTTCAACATCTAATCCCATTTTTCCCTCATATTCTAATCTTTGTCTTATTTTATCCTCTCTTGATATGTTTTTGTTTTTCATACCTTTAATCATACTAGCAAGATTACTAGGATTGTAGATTGTAAGACCTGTTGAATTAGTTCTAACTAATTCTGCCTCATCAACTTCTATTCCAAGTTCTTTTGCTAACTCGATACCCTCATGTAAATATCTGTATGCTTTCAATCCAATCTTTAATTGATCTGTTTGTTTAGTTAAACTATCAATCCAAGTTTGGTGTTTAGATACCACATTAGCTTTAGCAGTTCGCCATGCTAAAAAGATATTGTACTCATCTTTAGTACAAGCGATTGCTCTACTTCTACAATGTGAAGTTCCAATTACATCTAAGTAATAAGGTGCGTTGAAGTCCTTACACAAACCACCAACATTGTCATCATTATAATAATGACCACTACTTGACCCTTTACCTAGAAACTTATTGTTCGCCTCTATGTGTTTGGTTTTATGTGGGTTATCATTTTTGCCATTTTGCTGTGCAATTATATCAGGGTTTAAACTTTCTGCTTTAAGTTCTTCCCTATAATATGCGTGGGCAAAATGCTGACTATCCTCAGTACCACTATGCTCATTACCATTTAGATTGCCATACAAACCAAAGTCAAAATGAGATTGCGTTTCTTTTTTTTCTCCGTCCTCATCTACATCTTCGGAGTGTGCAAAGTAAAAGCACTTATCTTTTGCTACTACATCACACGGATCGCCATACTTCTTTTTAAACTTTCGTAGTATGCTTACATCTTCAGGTGGATATGACCTTTCTACAACTTGCTTTGCAAGTTTAAAAGTATTGTCTTGCATACAATTAAAGTTTTCTCTTGCTTGTAGAAATGCTTGTTGCTCTTGCGTTTCTTCTTTCTCGAATACATCTTTTATTCTATTGAATAACTTATTTCTGTACTCGGTGTTCATGCGTATTTTAGACATTATGTCCTTTCTGTTGTTTATAATTAATCCCATAATATCCCTTGACATTTAGATTGTCAAGTCTTATATTGGATTAGGAATATGAGATTGTAAGAAAACCAAGTCCTGTTAGATCACACCGACTAATATAGTCCGTCTTTCTGGCAGAGACTACCTCTTCAATCTCAGTCCTTTCAGGCTCCTGAGTATGAGCCTTGATAATAACTGCTCAGGTTTAATCTGGTCAAGTGTCTATAGTCTATTAGCTTATACATAAAACCAGTTTGAGCCCAGATCCAATTGGGTTGGACGCTATAGTATGTGGCTCTAACAGGCACAGAACTGTAAAACTGATCAGTTGCGCCCGATGGATCTGGGGTCAAAGGCGGACCGGACTGCTATTGCGAAAGCGTAGCTTATAGTATGGGTTGTAGCGTCAACTTTGAGAGCGTCCCTCCACAGATCTTGGAGAGGGATCGCCCACACAGTACCCCCGCCCTTGAGCCCTGATCCAATTGTTAGTAGCGGGGATTGACCTAACCAACGCAATTGGATCTGGGGTCAAGTCTGAAATAACAATGGCCTCTGCCCTAGCGGGCGGGGCTTGACCAAGCATCAAGCAACAAGCGGCAAGCCACAAGCTTGCCACAATACAATGATAAAGGAGAACTATGACAAAGATAATAATAGAAGTGGACCGGGCAACAGAAGGCCAAGTAAAAAGTTTACTGGCTGATGTAGCCATGTCCATAGAACCATGGAGAAAATTCATCCACTATAAAATAAAATCTGGTAACAGAATCTACAAGCGGCAAGCCACAAGCATCACGCCACAAGAGTATGGCAGGAAGAAGAAGCTTCAAGCAACAAGCAACAAGCTTGACAAGTGGTCCATACTAGGATAACATAGGATAAAACAGAAAGGCATAACATGACAATAAAAGAACTGGAAAAAGAAATAAAAGAAAAAATAACAGTGCTTGATATGTACGAGTTAAAAAAAGTAATAAAATATATAGATAGATTGTGTGGTGATGATTTGATTGAGCACAATGATACCATCAACCATTTAAAATAATTTATGAGAAAGAAAATAGATAATAACAACTTGATGCCATGGTTCATGGATGATCACCGGGAGCTGCCAGCTTCATACCTGAAGAGTTGTGAAAAGTTTTTTAAAAAGATAAGCAGCAAGCATCAAGCCACAAGCTTGCCACAATCTGGTGATACAATAACCAAAAACAGAAAGGAATAATATGAGTACAATAAGAAAGAAAAGTGAGACATGCGAAGAGCAGCTTCGCAGGATGTGCAAGAACATTGCTGACAGCATCACGAACCCTGTAGACAACTCAGAGCACGGAGAACAGGCTAGCGTAGCTAGCTGGATGGATGGCGTCTATGATATAGAATGGATCACATTCCAAAAGGGTACTTACAAAGCAGCCAGGCTTCTGGTGGCTGGAGGCGGACCTAACATATGGGTGAACCTGCAGACCAATACAGTCGATGGATACTGGGGATGCGATGAAGTTAACCATGGCTTCGTAGACAACATTGGCCTCGATGAGTATCTAGAAGAGTTACATGCCTGCGCATAGTAAATATACTACTATTATAACAGAGATCCATAACGCCTGGTGCCGTGAGAACGGTTACCCGGAGCGTCCACCTAAGTTCAGAAGCTTCAAGCGACAAGCTGCAAGTCCCAAGCCGCAAGCATCAAGCTTCAAGCCACAAGCGTCAAGCTCCAAGATTCTTTTACCCTCGTAAAGTTTCAAGCCACAAGCTTCAGGGGTCTTGACCAAGATGAAGCTATTCTCAGGATGTTTCACATGGAACGAAATTTGGTGTGGGGACAGACTGACTTTGTTACGCTTACTCACCTTAAATTCTAAAGTGAAATAGAAGTTATTTTTATTATAACACAACGCGTCTGGTGTTCCTAAACTGCTTGTATTTTCTATTCTTGTGTAAATTATTTCAGGTGTTTTACTTTTAAAATATTTGTAAAATTTTGCTTCTGGTCCCATACATTTTCAACGTAATCTATGCTTACAGTTTCTTCTTAACTTTACCCATCCTCCAACTCTCTGTTGTAGATATTTCCAATACTAATCTATGGGTTTCACGCTGACCAAGTATATTATTCTCCATCAGAGTTATAGAGTGGACATCAAAATATCCGTCAGGTGAGTGAAACTCTCCTTGTGGTAGCTTAACTTGTACTCTAGCATTCTGACATGCTGGTGATTTTAAGAACTTTTCCAGCTGGTTCATGAATATCTTTCCACTTATCATAGTTTGACTTCTACTTGATGTTACGCTAAAAGTCAAATATGGGACTACCTAAAAAATTGACAGAAATGCAGCAGAAGTTTGCCCATTTGTTGGTAACGAACGAAGGCAGAAAGACGGCATACGAATGTGCTGTTGAGGCTGGCTATTCACAAGACAGAGCAAGAGTGACTGCATCAGAATTACAAAACCCAAAAAAATATCCATTAGTTGTAAAATACATTGGCGAGATAAGAGAAGAGAATAATAAAAAATACGAAGTAGATTATGGTAGACATATTACAGAGCTTGCAAAAATTAGATCTGAAGCATTAAAAAAAGGTGCATGGTCAGCAGCAGTCAATGCAGAGGTAGCAAGAGGTAAAGCAGCTGGATTGTATATAGAACAGAAGATTATTAGAACTGGTAAACTAGATGACTTATCAGCAGAAGAACTGGAGAATAGATTAAAAACAATATTGAACGAATACTCACCTATACTTGAAGGTGTAGAGGTAGATGAGTTGAAAGAAAAAGTTAAGAAGTTAAAACCAGCAACAAAATCAAAACATTAAATCTTTTGTATTTTCTTTACCCACTTACGAGGTATCATAGTTCTATCACCAAAGGTAAAACCATCTTCATCTTTATCATATGACGCAAACAATTTAATTGAATCTTTATCTTTAGAATATAACCAACCCTCATTGACGGGTCTTGCAAGTTTCATCTTATCAAACTCTTTGTCTGTGGCCCAACCCGAATCACTTGTGCAATCAATCCACTCTACTCTGACTTTGGTATAAGGTATATCGGGAGCCCTGTTTACATTAACACTTTTTCGTTTTTTCTTTGGCATATATGTTTTTTAAAATATTTTTAGTCAAATTCCAATTTGAATCTTCCGCGCGGCCCCTATACAAAGGTCACCTGGTCACCTGGTCACCTCTAAATTCAAAGTGCTGTTTTGAAAAATTTAACTTTTTAAAAACATATAGATGGGGTGACTTTGGCGTAAAACCTCACTTTTTTAAAATCCCGGTCACCTGACCCTTGTCGCCTGACTCCAGATACTGTGGCAAAAATAAGGCAATCTAGTCCTTTACTGCCTTAATCTTGACATATTTGACAAGGTCATGTCCTTTTTTATTCTTATAGCTGACCTGTACCGTTTCGCCCACTTTGAACTCATTAGATAGTTTCCGTAAAAATTTTTTATAGCTCATAGCCTCAAGAGTCTTGGTTTCGCCCTCAACGGGTTTGACTTCATAGCTATATCTCATGCTATCAATTTAGCACGTTTATAATAAAGATCAACTTTCTCTAGAAATTTATGTTGATATGATTTAAACTCTTTGCCTTTTATCTGGAATTTTTGAAAGTAATTATCTGGTGTACACATCAATATCACACCTTGATTAATCTCCGTACCATATACCTGATTGTGTGCCATAGCGTACGCTGCTAATTGCATAAAATAATCTTCAATCCAGGCTCTTTGTTTTGGCTTATTACTTTGTTTAAAATCTATAATACTATCTTCATAATCATAAGTTCCGACAAGATCCGTAGCACCCGCATACAGGCCGGGATACCATAATGTAACCTCGGAGCCCCAAATTTCCTGCAAAGGCCCTAATCCTTGCTCTATGACGGTCTCAGCCATACTTTTAGCAACCTTTCCTTCTTCTGTTAAATCCATGTGTCCTTGACCCAAAATGAACTTCTCTAGATGTAAGTGCATATTACTACCTCTAGCAGCCGCTTGTTCCTTGACCCTTGCCGCTTCATCCATGCCGACCCTTGCTTGCCACCTTGCAATAGAAGCACGTTTCTCGTCTGTCTGTGTGGCTTGTAAGATACTGGTAACACTTGGTAATTTTTCGTTACCCACAGCATAGGTTCTTATGCCGTCTGTCGTGCTACGTGTTGATGGCGGGTAGTGATAGAGTTTATTCCATTTCATTGTTTAACATATCTTGTTTACAGTCCATTTAATTCCTCTCTTAAAATATCCTCTTACAAACTTATTAAAAAAATATCGAATCACTCTCATGACAATTAGTATCGGCGAACTTAAAACATCAAACAAAATAAGCGACATATCAACAATTAAATCGAGGATATTATCGGTGTTTATGGCCTTTTTTACGCGTTCTTTTAAGTTCATATCGTTTCATATACCACTTTTTAAAACGTTCGTCAGTAAAGTAGTCTGCGATCAAAGCCGCAGGAACTTGGTCTGTCATAATACACTCACCTAAAACTTCATAATCTTCTTTATCTATTCTCATATTCTTTTTGTGTTTGTTCGTTAGGGTAATAAACTTCTACAAAACTATGACACTTAGGACACGATAAATTAGTCACCATTTGGTATGTGTCGTTCTCTTCATCAATGTCGTGGTCTGCACCCCATATTAGTTCTGTGTTACAATGCCAGCAGTTCACAGTATTATAGCCCCAAGTACAAATCCGGCCACAAACCAGATTATCTCTTGTCTATAATACAACGACCACACTTCAAATCTTTCTTTTAATTTATTCCACTTCATAATGATCTACAATCTTTTGTAATACTTTTTTCTTAGTTATAGCATATGGCAAAAATAATTTCGCTACTTGCTTTGCTCCACGAAAAGAGGTGGACCAACGCCACTGAGGTTTACGTCCTGGCCTGACCGTTCTGGGTCCCCACCAACCAACCATCAATGTGTCATAGATATGTTTAATTGTTTGTTTATCTGTCATAGCTACATCTAATCTTATACGCCAACAAAACATAGGATTGGGACGATTCTTTCTTTTTTCTAGATATTGTTTGTACATGACAGATCCTTCTCCATCAAACAAACCAGCGAGATAAGCTATCTCGCTATCTTTCATCCCTGTACCCTGTC
>VTLG01009760.1_pt1 | contig 19881 bp, 32 predicted proteins | sample 4694571 | NCBI WGS metagenome assembly VTLG01 (sample SAMN12604809, study PRJNA352737) | marine metagenome | biome: ENVO:00000447; feature: ENVO:00000209|ENVO:00000569|ENVO:01000036; material: ENVO:00002151; isolation source: viral sequences binned using virsorter ... | reverse complement strand
TAATTAGTTTGATTTAATCTATCCACATAGGGATGATTATGTGCTATATTAGTAATATCAACCGATCAGCTCGGTTAGATGACATAAGCACTTATTAACAATAGAGTTCAAAGAGAGAAACCTTTGGAATTGCTATCGAGGACAGGAAATAAGCCCAGCAATGGCACAGACTAAACCCTTTATAAGTGATGGGAAGCAAGGCAGTAAGTAAAGGCTTACTAGTATGTTCAAGTCATACTCTGCCAATTATCCATTTATGGATAAGTTTGAGATCACACCAATTAACAAGGAGGTTAAGTATTTCTCATGCCCATTGAATTAACAAAAACACAACAAGAACAGTTTGATAAGGATTCCGAGAGAGTCTTTGATGTTTTTGAAATGTCTCATGGTCGCCAAGCTCTTGCTTTCTTTTGGGAGCATTTAGATGAGAATCCTACGTTGACAGTTGCTGAGCTATTAAGCCAGCTCAATGACGAGGACGAGGAGTAAGACTAATGGCTGATTATCAATTTACTGTTACACAAGAAGGAATCATTTGTGTTGATGCTAACTCTGAAGAGGAAGCAAGAGCAATACTAAAAGATTCCATACACCACTTCTACGTTATTACGGACAATGGCGAGCAACCTGCTGATGATAGTTGGGAAGTTGGTGAAATCTATGAAATTATCGAGGAGGAAAACTAATGAACATTCCACTAAACGATAAAGAATACAATGAATTAATCAAATTAATTTATTGGGCAGTTCTTGAACAGGACATCAATTACAACAATGACTTTAAACATATGTGCAATGTTGTAAGAACAGCAGACGGGTCAACTGTACAAGCAAACGACCCGCTATTCTCCGAAGATTTTTCAGAGGATGACTAACAAACTTTTTATTTAATTTTTATGTTTTACGTTAAATCTAGATACTCCGAATGTTGCGATCAAATCGCTGTCAATCCTTTAACCAAGGTTGCACTAGTTCGTTACACAAATGGAAACGAATATAGATATTCAAATGTATCTAGAAGATCAATCATTACTTTAATGCTTCACCAAGATATGAGCCTTGGCTTTTGGATTAACAAAGTCAAAAGACAAAAGAATATTTCTTTTGAATTAACAGGGTTCAACATCTCCAGGGATGCATTAATTACAAACTGATGTAAGGGTTTAAGGTCGGTTCGACTCCGACCACATCAATTACTACTCAATGAGAGTAGTCTTTTTCCCATCATGAAAGAATCAAGACTAACAGTGGCACTCGATGAAAGATTTGACGACATCGAGGAGATTAGGGACGTAGCCAACTACGGCTGCGGCGGTGGTGTTTCTGGTTTTATTTACTACTACGAAACTCGTGAATTTTTCAACGAGTACGAAGAAGAAATTGAGCAGGCACTCGAAGAAATCTTTGGTGATCGTTGGCTGTCTGACATGGTCGCAAGTCAATTAGTACACAACACGGTCACATTTAAAAATTACTGTGTTTGGGTAATCGTTGAGCTTTACTGTCAAACCAAAATGGACGAACAGATCAAATACGAAGAAGCTTGTGCCTAATCTATCCACTTAAGCATTACATACTACGATGAACGGTTCAAGGAGGGTTCGATTCCCTCCCCATCAATTGCCATTACTACAATGGCTAACTTTAAAACTTTAGGATTTTTCCTTATATAGACGCTTAACACACTCATCAAGCATGGACGCAAGCCACTTACGGATTGGTGTGTCTATGTGGCATTACTTCGGAGCCTACATCTTTACTGGCGTGCCAAGTATATAAGACCACACCAACACAAGGACGCAAACCCAAGGATGCAAGGACGCAAGGACGGGTTCGATTCCCTCCCATCCAATTACCTCGCAATGAGCGAGGCTTTTTATCACTAATGACATTAGATATGGACAACCGCAAGCATACAGCTGAGGTGTTCTCAAAGAATGTAGATAGTGTACTTGACTACTACTTCAACCAGTACTGCACAAGGACATGGGGTAACCACTTTGTTAATTCCCTAATTGAAGACCCTGACATAACAATCAGAGAGTTCTTTGAAAATGGTGTAGGTGTTGAATCTTTTGAAGACTTCGACCCAGACATTGACTATGGCGAAATGAGGGAAGTAGGCGAATGATTAACTTACCAATCGTACAAGCCGAGGAAGTAGCCGAATCTATTGAATGGATAGTTCAAGATGAATCTTTATGTAAGGAAACTCATAAGGACATCATTGCTGCTTACTACAACATTATCGAACAGTTAAAGGTTGTTAAACCTGATAGCTACCTATTAACCAAAAGCTAGACGGCTCAAGGGTGGTTCGACTCCACCACTAGCACTTACTTCGCAATGAGCGAGGTCTATTACAAACAAATGATTAACTTATTTGACAGTCAAATCTGCGTGGATTGTGATCTACCCTGCCATTTCGGTTCGGGCAGATTTATCAACAGATACTCAGTTGAAAATGATGATGTAGAGGGTTGGAGATGCGGAGATTGTGCCGCAGAAGTAGACGCACTATTGGAGGAACTTCAAAACAGCTAGACGGCTCAAGGGCGGTTCGACTCCGCCACTAGCACTTGCCCTGCACTGAGCAGGGTTTACTGACTAATGTTTTACAACACTATTAATGAGGTATCCAGTGTACTGGTTACATCTCATACAAATACAAGGACGCAAGAAGCAATTATTCTTGACTGTTTTAAATCAGCTCAGGAACCTTTAAGTCCTTCAATGGTTCACTTCTTAACCAAGCTTAAGTGTCCCATCACTTCTATTAGAAGAGCTATGACTGATCTAGTAAATGCAGGGAAACTTGTAAAAACAGATCAATTTACCGTAGGAAAATTTGGCAAAAGGGAGCATTTATGGGAGGCAGTATGACTCAAGCAGAATTTATAGCTGAGGTATATGGAGTTGCATGGTCGTCTAATCCTGATCTAAATAGTTCCTCACTTCAAGAAGAAATACTTGAAGAGCTACGAGCTATGAAGGACAAAGCTATGCGATGGGAAATAATAGTCAGCTCATTTAAACCTGAGCCAGAACTATTCCCACTTAGAGAAAGGAGACAAGGACAACTATGACCATAGACGTTACACAAACACTGAACTATTCAGCAGCTATACGCAAGGCTGAGCCAGATTGGGATGACGACATGATACGCAGAGCTGCTGAGCATTGCGTTTTATACATGGACGTACGTATTAAACCCAAGAAATTAAAAGTAGAACTTGAACATTTTAAGGACGAACAACATTATTTATGACTATCTACCCGACAACAACTCAACAATCTTTATTAGATCAATTAAACCAAGCAGGATATCTATCTGCTAAATGGTGGAGATTAAAAGAATTGATTGAGAAATTTAATACAACTAAATAACTAAGTGACTACACCTGACAGTCAGTAAACCCTCTCGAAAGAGAACAGGATTTTTTTTCACACTCATCGCAAGGACGCAGGTGTCATTATGAACCCTTATCAAGTTGAATTTAAAGTGCTTCCGCATTTATTAAATTGGCATTTTATGAAAGCTGACGATCACGAGGACGCAGCTTGGAAAGCCAAGGACTGGTGTGACTCCAGGAGCTTTGAGCTTATAGATATTAAACCTATTACGGGGAGTTACCCATTATGAAAAAGAAACCTAACAAAGGACAAAGGTATTTCCCAAATAGCTGTGAAGCGATAAGAAATACACCTGATAAGTACTTCATGTCCATGCCATATGAACAGTTAGAAGACTGGAAAATATATGGCTATCAGATACCTGAATCAGTCTTTGCAATCATTCGTATGAAAGACAAGGACGGTACATACTCAGAGAAGTATTACAACACCGAAAGAGGTGCAAAGAACTGCATTACTAAATGTATGCATGAAAACAAGGAAATATATATGTGCACTATGGAAGGCATGTATCACTTAAAACCCTCAGACTTACCACTAGATTTTAATAACGACAAATGAACAGCAACACATTTAACAAGAGATATGACACATTGTTAAGAGATATCTCTATTCATCCATATAAGGACGAATTGCTTAATATTATGTATCAACAGGTACAAGACGATTTTGCAGAAGTAAAAATACTTAGTAGTATAAATAACGAATCCAATTTTCTATAGTCTTTATGCAGCTAATATCAATAGGTTCATTCTATTTAGGTATAGAAGAAGAAAAATATTGTGACTGTTCTATCCATTTGGGTAGAGTTTTGTTAGAATACCAATGTCCATCAGCTAAACAAACCGATGACCAACTCAGACCCAAGCAGGGTGGTGACGGATTATCAAATGGCGAAGCTGGCACAAGCAATTGAACATTTTCGCACATTAGATAAAGAAATACCTGCCCAAGTTATTGCTACTTTCTTATATGTTGCTTCCCATGATGACTGTTCTAAGGTCGACCTGGAGAAGGGACTCGCTTTCTCAAGTGCAAGTGGTAGTCGTAATACTGATTGGCTCAGTGATTTTCATCGATTAAATAAAGCCGGACTAGGACTAATAATTAAGTATCGAGATCCAACCAACAGAAGGAAACAAATACTGAAGTTAAGTCCTAAAGGTCGAATACTTGTAAACCAACTTAAAACAATTATTTATGGTCAAAACGACTTGGGGTAATTGCCTCAAACATACTATAACCACACGTGATTCTTGGATGTATGGTACTGGTGCAAAATCAGCTATCACATATGCCAATTATTTCACAGAGTTTAGAGGACTAGGTTTCCCTGTAGAAAAGATCACTATCCCATTGATAGATGAACTTAAGAACCATCTTAAAATTGAAGGACGTGCGAACGCCACTATTAATAGATGTTTATCTTCTATAAAAACAGTACTCAATCACTGTAAAGATCACGGATTAATTTTCTTTGAGATTCCTAAATGGAAAAAACTTAAAGAGAATAAATATCAACGCATCCATTTTACTAAGGATGAAGTCGAAGCCATTGTAACCGCAGCTGTGGAGACACATGGACGACAAGACTTAGCTGATATTGTTAACTTCGCTGCCTATACAGGCATGAGACAAGGAGAAATCCTTAAGTTGACAGCAGCTCGCGTTGACTTCTTACAAAACTGCATTCATGTAGGTGCAAGAAGAGAAGATACTACCAAGACTGGTACGTATCGTGCTGTTCCTATCCATTCATCGTTAAAGCATATGCTTGTTGAACGTACCAGAGATGCTGGTGCGAGAGATTTAGTATTTGGTTACGACTGGAAAGATAAGGATCAATTACTACGTGCCTTTAAAAAGGTAATCAATAGATATCCGATTAATCTTGCAAGCGAGGACGGATATTGTTTCCATAGCTTACGTCATTCATTTGGTACATGGCATTTTGCTAATGGAACTAAACCTAGAAATCTCATGGAGATGATGGGTCATGCAAATATAGCGACAACTCTAGGATATGGTCATGCTACCGATGAAGGTAAACAGCATGATATCAACAATATCTAGCGTGTCCACCGCTGTCGTTAAAAGAGTATTTTTATGACGGATTTTTGTTATGTTAAGCGCGTTTGTTATAATCAATATGGTCAAATCCCTTGGGAGTGTGGCGGAATTGGTAGACGCGCCGGACTTAAAAACTAACCAAATTAAAGATACACTAGCGTACAGCACTTTTAGGGATTGGGTAAAAACCCAGTCCCTTTCTTAATTTATAACCTATCCACATTCGTACGATTATCCAACGTATATCTAGCGTACATTTTACACACTCATCACATGCCTACAACTGCTGATTTAGAGATGCAAGAGAGGTTTGAACGAAAGCAAATTAAGGGTGGTTTAGAACGGTTTAGGTCTGATACTAAAAAGTTAATAGACAAGGACTATGCTTCTGCCACAGTTTTCGGTTCGTCATCAATAGAAACCCTTTTGCCCTATTTAGTAAAATATATTGAACAAAAGAAAGAAGAAAGAAGAAATACACCAATAGGACGGCATATACATTTGTTGCCTTATTTATTTTCTCTCGATTCAGAATCACAAGCAGCTATAACTTCCAAGATAACTTTCGATAAGTTATTCTCTCCACGCAAAGACAATAGCAAGGTAGCAAACGTAGTACAGGCTATCGGGTCAGCTTTAGAGGCTGAATGCCAGATGAGATACTATGAATCCAGTGCGCCAGGGCTTTTCGAGACATTAAAGAAAAATTATTGGCATCAAGCAAAAGGAACAGCATACAAAGCTAAATCCATGACAACCTTGATGAATAAGCACGAAGGCTTAGAGCAATGGAAACCTTGGAACAGGATTGAACGTATCAAGGTCGGCACATGGTTTTTAGATTGTCTTATGGAATCATCTGAATGGTTTGTAAGAGAATTATCTATGCACCGAGGCAAGACACAACAGTTTGTTGTACCTACAGATAAGTTTCATAAAAACAAGGAAGAAATTATAAGATTAGCTGAATTATTTAGCCCACTAGCGTGGCCGATGTTGATAGAACCAAGAGACTGGTCGCCATTGCATGATGGTGGATATTATCTAAATGATTTGACTAAATGCCATGAAATGGTTCGTAGAGGCAAACCCCTACGTATACAGGGGGAAACTACCTATCAATTCCTTAATGAAATACAGAAGGTAAAATACCGTTTAAATCCATTTATAGTGATGGTTGCGGAAGACCTAGAGGAAAGAGAAATAGAGGTAGGAAAATTTCGTCCTGTCATTAACCATCTTGACCCTCCTAAACCTATTGACATTGATATTAATGAAGATAATAGGAAACAATGGAGAAAGGATAAAGCGATCATACGTAATAAAAATGCTAATGAATGGAGGATTTCTTGTAGAACTCGAATGACAATGAATTGTGTTAGAGAGTTTAAAGACAAGGACTACTACATACCTTGGTCATTTGACTATCGTGGGAGAGCATATCCCATCCCAAGTTTTTTAACACCTCAAGATACAGACTTTGGAAAAAGTTTAATTAGGTTTGCAGATGAAGCACCTATAACTGAGGACGGGATGAAGTGGTTAGCTTTTCAAGTATCAACTACTTATGGTCTTGATAAAGCGACTATGGAGGAGCGACTTGATTGGGTTGCTAAAGCAGAGAATATACAATTAATTATTAGAGTTGCTACAGATCCAGTAAACAATATTGGAGATTGGGAGGCAGCTGATGAACCTTGGCAATTTCTAGCTGCGTGTAAAGAATATTATGACGTAGTTATGGCTGGTAAGGAGACTACTGGTCTACCAGTGGCAACTGATGCGACTTGCTCAGGACTCCAAATATTGGCAGGGCTGGCACGAGATAAGTCTACAGCTTGTTTGGTCAATGTAATGCCAAGCAACAAACCTCAAGATGCTTACGCTGTAATAGCTGAGGAAAGCATGAACGATATACCAGAAAGGTTGAGACCTTATTGGGATAGAAAAAAGACTAAGCGTTGTGTTATGACTATTCCATATAACGCTAAACCTTTTAGTAATAGACAGTATATTCGTGATGCTTTTGAAGATATTGATATTGAGGTAGAAAATGAAGAGCTAACCCAAATAGTCAAAGCAGTACGAAATGCCATGGAGGTAGTCGTACCAGGACCTATGAGGGTTATGAGATGGATAGAATCTGAGGTAGCTAACGTTATTAAAGATGGAGCTGAAGAGATATCGTGGAAAACTCCATCTGGATTCAGAGTTAATCAACGACTTATGAAGTATGACCATAAAAATGTTGAACTACATTTGATGGGTCGATGTCGAATAAAGGTTTTAGATAATGAGAAGGGTGTAGATCTTAGACATCACAAGAATGCAACAGCTCCAAACTTAATCCACTCATTGGATGCCAGCTTGTTACATCTAACTGCTACTAAATTCAATGCACCTATAGCTTTAATACATGATTCAGTTCTATGTAGAGCTACTGATATGACTAACCTCTCCACATTAGTAAGAGATACATACATGCACCTATTTGCGGAGCATGATTTCTTAAAAGACTTTGCTAAATCAATTAACGCAAAGACTGAACCACCGATTATTGGCGATCTTGAGCCAGAGTCGGTTATTAAATCCACTTATTTTTTCTGTTAATGAAAAACATACATGTAACTAAAGATCCTGTAACCCTTGAAGGTTATCAGGCGATATTAAAACCAAGTAAATTTGGCTATTCACTTAAGGCAGTAGTTGGTAGTGAAATAGTTGATGCACTTGAGACTGAAAGAGCTGACTGTCTTAAATGGGCAGAGTCAAAGCTCAAGAATCCAAAGAGAGCTACTCTTAAACCAACTCCATGGGAGGAGGTAGAAGAAGGTAAGTTTATTGTTAAGTTCTCTTGGGCTGAAGATAAGAAACCACCTGTAGTAGACACAGAAGGAACACCTATAACTAACGAAGATGTACCAGTATATGAGGGATCTAAAGTTAAAATTGGATTCCATCAGAAACCTTATATACTTCGTGATGGTATTACTTATGGTACGTCACTAAAATTATCTGGGATTCAGGTAGTCTCAATCCAAACAGGAGCTGGTGTAGATACTGGTGACTTGGACGAAGATGGTGTAGCAGAATTGTTTGGTAAGACACAAGGCTTTAAGGCTGATGATCCAAACGTCACTCCAGCTGAAGATGCACCTGTCCCTGATGATGACTTCTAATGTTCAAATCAGGATTAGAGGAAAAAGTCTCTGATCTTTTATGTGAGTTAGGTGTTGATTATGACTATGAGAGCGTTAGCTTTGCCTACACTATTCAACACTTATACACACCTGATTTTATTCTGCCCAACGGAGTTGTTTTAGAAACTAAGGGATATTGGAGACCTGAAGACAGAAGGAAAGTTCGACAAGTAATTGAAGAGAATCCAGATATAGATCTACGTATGGTCTTTCAAGACCCTTATAAAAAAATCAGTAAAAAATCAAAGACGACTTACGCGAAATGGTGTTCGCGATATGGAATTAAATGGTGTGCATTTCACGCCATACCTATTGATTGGCTTACATGACTGAAAGCGAATTTATTAGACACGACCCATGTCCAGACTGTGGCTCATCCGATGCACTAGCGGTGTATACGGATGGTCATACCTTCTGTTTTAGTTGTCATACTAGGAAGGCTGGCGATGGGCAATTACACACTCATCAAATGCAAAGCAATGTTAGTTTTAAAGGATCAGCCCAAAGGCTGCAAAAAAGAGGAATTAGCGAAAAAACCTGCGAAAAATATAAAATCTACCGAGACGATACACACTTACGCTTCCCTTATTTCGATGGCTCTGGATGCCTTCAAGGATTCAAAACCAAAGACAAATTAAAGAATTTTAAATATGAAGGAGTTTCCACTGATACCTTATTCGGTCAGCATCTCTTTCCTACTACTGGTAAACGTATTGTTATTACTGAGGGCGAATTAGATGCTGCAAGCTGTTATGAAGCTATGGAAAACTGGCCGATGGTCTCGTTACCTCACGGTGCAGCGTCAGCCAAAAAAGACTTACAGAAACAAATACCTTTACTACAAGGATATGAGGAAATTGTATTATTCTTCGACAATGACGATGCCGGAAGAAGAGCTGTTGAACAAGCAGCAACCATCCTCCCGTTGGGCAAAGTTAAAATTGCAAGACTGGAGCAATATAAAGATGCGTCAGATGCACTCCAAGCAAATGACAAAGACTCTATTAGAAGGGCTATCTGGGATGCGAAGGCGTATCAACCGGATGGCATCGTTGATGGGAAGTCGTTATTAGAACAAGTAACTACTCCCAGCCCACCTTGTAATCACGAATATCCCTTTCCTGGACTGCAATCTATGACCCATGGCATACGCTATGGTGAACTCACGACTATAACAGCAGGTACTGGGCAGGGTAAAAGCACACTCACTAGGCAACTAGCAACAGAGTTACTTAATAAAGGTGAGAAAGTTGGCTACATCGCATTAGAAGAATCTAACAGGCGAACAGCATTAGGACTTATGTCAGTTGCTGTAGGAAAAGCTTTACACCTTGGAGAACATAAATACACCACACTAAAAGATGCTTACGATTCCACTATCGCTGGTTGGAACCTTTATTTATACGACCATTTTGGTAGTTTATCTTCGGATACTATCTACAGTCGTATTGAATATATGGCTCTGGGCTTAGATATAAAAGTAGTTTTTCTTGATCATTTATCCATATTATTATCCGGACTAGATGGAAATATGGATGAGAGAAGAACTATAGATAAAACTATGACTGATTTAAGAAGTCTAGTTGAACGTACAGGAATTAAATTATTTTTAGTGTCTCATCTCAGACGTGCTCAAGGAGACAAAGCAATAGAAGACGGGCAAAGAGTTTCGATAGGAATGCTAAGAGGCTCTGCCTCAATAAGTCAGTTATCTGATACCGTCCTTGCCTTAGAGCGCGATCAGCAGAATCCAGATGATGTCTCTACTTTGAGAGTTTTAAAGAACAGATATTCAGGAGAGACAGGCGTAGCTGCTGAACTGAAATACGATAAAAACACCTGTAAATTTAATGAAACTACGGACACAGTTTTCAGTCCCAACACAGACTTCTGAGACTGAATTAAAAAAACCAAACCCACCCACAAAACAAGCAAAGAAAAAAGCAAAGTTTAGGGATAAAACTTATGTCGCAAAGTCAAATGCTCGTATTTGATTGCGAAACTAACGGACTATTACATGACGTTTCTACAATACATTGCATTGCCATCTACGACTCCACGAAGGAAGAAACCTTCGTATTTAATAATCAAGGTGATCAATGCGGACCGATCACGGAAGGTTTGCATTGGCTCTCCAATGCTGATGTCCTTGTTGGTCATAACATTGTTGGCTACGATATACCTGTTCTTCGGAAAACTTATTCTTGGTTTGAGCCTTGTAATAATGTTGTCGATACTCTTGTCTTATCTAGGCTATATCATCCAAACATGATGGAGATAGATAAGAAGAGAAATATAGCAAGAATGCCATTACAACTATATGGCAGACATTCTTTAGAAGCATATGGATATAGGTTAGGAGAATATAAAGGAGAATTTGGTAAAACAACGGACTGGCAAGACTGGTCACAAGAGATGCAAGATTATTGCGTCCAAGATGTACAAGTAACAACTAAATTATGCGAGCACTTCCGCCCTTACCTGACTGGTGTTCGTTAGAACATCAAGTCGCACAAATACTTACAGAACAAGAAATACATGGATGGTATTTTAATGAATCAAAAGCTTTCAAACTTGAGTCATCTCTCCGAAGCGAGATGGAGAAAACTCAAGCAATACTTCGAGGACAATTCCCTTTCGTTGCAGGATCGCTGTTCACTCCTAAACGAGATAACGCAACACAAGGATATAGAGAAGGATGTGAAATACAGCGAATAAAGGAGTTTAACCCAACATCACGAGATCACATAGCATGGATTCTGAAGACTCATTTCAAAGTCAAACTGAACAAGATCACTACGACTGGGAAACCAATTATCGACGAGATTACATTGATGGAGATAGATATTCCCTTCTCGAAACAATGTGCCAAATGTTTGACGATAAAGAAGCAGCTTGGAATGATATCCGAAGGCGTGAACGCATGGAACAGGCTTGTTACGAATGAACACCGTATACATCACCATTGCTCGGTTAGTACGAACACATTTAGATGTGCTCATCGTAAACCAAATTTAGCTCAAGTTCCAGCTGATAAAGAATTTAGAGAACTATTTACCGCATCACCTAATATGACTATGGTTGGAGCGGATTTAAGCGGAATAGAACTAAGAATGCTTGCGCATTACTTAGGCAGATATGACGGAGGTCGATATGCCGACATATTACTCAATGATGATATACATCAAGTTAACGCTGACAAAATAGGGATCACCCGCCGACAAGTTAAGACTGTCACATATGCCTTCTTGTATGGAGCGGGAAACCTGAAATTAGGACTGAGTTATGATAACTCTCTACAACCCTCGAAAGCCAGTAAAAAGGGACAAGAAATTAGAAAGGCTTTCGTATCTGCAATCGATGGACTCGCTGACTTATTGGCAGCGGTTTCAACTAAGGCTACTAATGGGTGGCTGTTGGCAATTGACGGACGAAGAGTCTTGGTCGATAGCCCGCACAAAGCTTTAAATTATCTTCTCCAATGTAGTGCTGGAGTTATAGCCAAACGATGGATGGTAATAGCAAATAACTTCAACTTCCACACTCATCAATTAGCTTTCGTGCATGACGAACTGCAATATGAATGTAAGCCAGAACATGCAGAAAAAATGATGGAAATATTGGAAGAATCAGCAAAATTAGCTGGAGAATATTACAACTTAAGATGTCCAATCGCAGCCGAATCAAAACAAGGCAAAACATGGGCAGACGTACATTAATTTATGAAATTATTGATAGATTGCGACTACATAGTATATAAATGCTGTGCAGCCGCTGAAACTGAAATGGATTTCGGTGATGACGTAATTGTGGTGACTTCACAGTTTAGTGAAGCTATGAAATGTGTAGAAAGAGAACTTAAAAAAGTTAGGGATGTATTCCCTTTTTATGAAGATATTATTCTCTTTTTTACAAGTCCTAATAATTTTAGGAAGAAAATTTCACCGGAATACAAGGGTCATCGAAATAGAAAAAAGCCCTGTGGCTTTAAAAGGGTTATAAATGAACTTAAAAAAAATTACAGAGTAATAATTAAAGATACACTTGAAGCTGACGATTCACTTGGTATTTATGCAACTAAATACGAAGGCAATGTTATTGTCTCACCTGATAAAGATATGAGACAGATCAGTGGAAAGTTATATGACTTTAATGAAACCGTAGACATTACTTCTGAAGAGGGAGCTAAGTGGCATCTCATACAAACTATGAGTGGCGACAACACTGATGGCTATAGCGGTGTGCCAGGAATTGGTATCAAACGTGCTGAACAAATCTTTAAATTAAAAGGCTACACATGGAAAGCTGTGGTTGAAACGTTTGAAGAGAAAGGCATGACTGAAGAAGATGCATTAATGAATGCGAGACTCGCTCGAATATTAACCTCTAACGATTATGACCACGAGAAAAAAGAACCAATCCTCTGGACCCCCACCTCCGATTACAAAATTAACGATGGAGCAAGACTTGAAGCTGCGACAGCTTGAGATCATGCTCGCTAAACCAGAGACAAGAAAAGAAGACATTGCAACAGTAATGATTGCATTACAAGAGCAAGCTTTCGTCTTGTCCAATTGTATTAAAAACCTTATAGAAAAATGGCCGAAACCACCAACGACCACGGACCCTCGTACTACAAACGAGGTTCCATTGATGTTTGGGATTTTATTAGAGACCAAGGACTCGGATTTCACCTCGGAAACGTAATCAAATACACATGTAGAGCAGGGTATAAAGAAAACCACATAGAAGATTTAAAAAAAGCAGTCCACTACTTACAAAATGAAATCGAATACAGAACCAAACATCATCGCTAGGACTGGTCGAGTCCAGCAATGGATTGATAATCCTACCGCCCGTCTACCCGTATCATGCACCATCTTCGTAGTTGAAGATTCAATGGAAGGAAGTGATGGAATCGAAGCAAGCTGGCGTTTTGTTAGCCATGCTCTGCGCTTTGGAGCGGGAGTCGCAGTCCACCTGTCGAAACTTAGACCGGCAGGAACAAAAACTAATAAGGGACCTGATACTCTCGTTGCATCAGGACCCGTCTCATTCGCAAAAATTTACTCAACATTAAATGAAATACTTAGACGCGGCGGCACTTACAGGAATGGTGCCGTGGTTTTGCACCTTGACATTAGTCATGCCGATATTATTGAGTTCGTGCAAGTCCCCAGACAAGAACTCCCATGGGTTAAACGATGTGTTGACCTCACCCCAGAACTCTGGGATAGTCGAGACGCTAAAACAAAGGAAGCAATTATACAAGGAATTGCTAGGGGAGACATCTGGCTCAACAAAATAAAACAGGATAAAGATGGAAAACGAATTTTCTCAAACGTCTGTCTTGAAGTTTACCTGCCCTCACGGGGAACGTGCCTCTTACAGCACCTTAATATGTCAGCCTGTCGTATCGGCGACTTACGACAAGGTATGCGTGAAGGTATGTCCGATTTGTGCAAGCTCCATAGTAGGACAGGGATTGACAAGTCTGGAGAATATCTTGCGCCAGATATCGACAGGCAAGTTGGATTCGGACTCTTAGGTCTAGCCAACTTCTTAGCAAATAACAATATTACATATGCCGAGTTTGGTAAGGCACTTGAAGCAACAAATGATGCTCAACCTTACGAAGGATACGCGGGATTAGCTGCACGTGAGCTTTTTCTCGGCATACAAGAAGCAGCTAACGTAGCAAGAAAGAATAACATGGTTAGAGCATTTGCCATAGCTCCAACAGCCAGTTGTTCATATAGAAGTAGAGATCTCCATGGCTACACAGCAACTCCTGAGATCGCACCACCTATAGCAAGAACTGTTGACAGGGATTCAGGTGAATTTGGGGTAGAACAAGTACAATATGGCGACAAAGTTGAGATCGCATCCGAAGTTGGATGGGATAATTATAAAAAAGTAGCTGATCAAATAATGATCATGCTAGATAGAACTGGTTTGCTTCATGGCTATAGCTTCAATTCTTGGAGTGATATGGTGACTTACGATGAAGCATTTATCGAAGAGTGGCTGAAGAGTCCACAGACTTCGCTCTATTATTCTCTACAAGTAATGGGCGACACTCAAGATAAATCTGATGCATACGCTGCATTAGATCAGTCCGAAGTTGACGATTACTTGGCAGACTTAATGAGCAACAAACCTGAAGAGATTAATTGCGACTGTCAACAATGAACCCCTACGAGAAATTATTAAATAGAAAAAGGAAATGGACACCGGTCCAAACTACTAAAGGAAAATTAAAATATGGCGCAGAAGAAACGATATACCGTGCTCTCGCTATACGCAACATGGAATGTCCAGTTGGCGCGTTTGTATCTGATTCACTCTCTGAGATTCCTCAAAAGAGTAGAGAACTTTTGGAATCAAACATAAAAGACGAAGACAACCATGACTTAGCACTTGGATATATCGCTAACGCTATAGGCGTAGATGATAAAGCTGAAGCCGAGGCATTACGCCTAAGAGATGCCTGGATAGAGCATCCAGATCACACAATATTGAAAGCATTAGTAATAGAAAGAGCAATCTTTTTTGTCTTGCTTCCCTTCTTTAGATTTAATGGTGATGCTGGATTAAGAACTGTCAGTGCAGATATATCTAGAGACGAGCAGATACACGTAGCAACAAATAGTTTGGTATGTGCAGAGCTTGGTCTTACATCAAGCCCTTCTTTAGACAAGCTAAGGAAGGCAACAATTAACTGGATAATGCAACCACTTAAGAATGATCATGCCGATAGATATTTGAGCAAAAAATTTTGGCTCGATGCTAGTGATCGTCTTATGTATGAAGGCAAAGCTCCAGAGTTTAATGATACCAAGGCTGCGAGAATGCCAGCTTTTTTTGAACATGCAAACACCAATCTCCCTCAATACTCTTAAGCTTCACAACGAAAGGTTGGACAAGTTGCTTACTAATCTTGAGGAAAACTTTGGTTGGAAACCAATCCATCCTAAAGAAGATGTACAGACCATCATGTACCGAGCTGGACAAGCCAGCGTAATCGAATATATAAAATCCATAATGGAGGACGAAATCTAATGTGTGCACCAATAGCTGCCCTTGCTCCGATCCTAACAGCAGTGGCTGGAGCTACTACTGTTGCTTCGCAGCTCGGCATTCTTGGAGGTAATAGAAACAGACAATCTACTCAACCTCAACAAAGAAGCGTAACACCCGCGCCATCATCTCAACCAGCTTCACAGCAAGCTTCTGGAGCTGGTGAGGATGAAATGATTAAGCCAGAAAGTATAGAAGTTCAACAGAACGCTAAACAGAAGAGAGATAAGCAAACAACTAAGAAAGGTACAGGTTCACTAGGAGCTCTACCTGGCGTTAACACTGGAATTAATACTGCTAGTCCAACGGGAGGAATTAACACTCCATGATAGTAGCGCGACAAAGATACAATCGACTAACCAATGGTCGTTCACAGTTCCTTGACACCGCAGTTGATTGTAGTGAACTTACGTTGCCCTACTTAATAAAAGATGATATTAATGGTCCCAATCACAAAAGGTTATTTACACCTTGGCAAAGCATTGGAGCCAAGGCGGTTGTAAACCTAAGTGCAAAACTAGGTTTAGCATTACTACCACCACAAACTACATTCTTTAAATTACAAATAAGAGATGACAAATTAGGTGTAGACCTACCAGCAGAAGTAAGAAGTGAGATGGATTTATCCTTTGCCAAGATGGAAAGGATGGTCATGGATTACGTTAATGCTTCTACTGACAGAGTAGTTCTTAACCAAGCTTTAAAACACTTAATTGTATCTGGGAATGCATTAATATTTATGGGCAAAGATGGTCTTAAACACTACCCCCTTAACCGTTTCGTTGTTAATAGAGATGGAAACGGGAACGTAATCGAGATTGTCACAAAGGAACTTATTAACCGTCAGGTTCTTGACGCAGATTTAGAAGAACCTAAGCAACCCAACACAGGGATTGATGAGACGAAATCTGATGATGACGATGTTGAGGTCTATACATATGTACGTTTAGAAAACGGACGATGGGTATGGCATCAAGAAGTCTTCGATAAAATTATTGCTGGCTCTAGAAGTAGTGCACCAAAAAACGCTAACCCCTGGCTCGTCCTAAGATTTAATACCGTGGACGGAGAAGACTATGGTCGTGGAAGGGTAGAAGAGTTTCTTGGTGATCTTAAATCTTTAGAAGGTTTATCTCAGGCACTAACAGAAGGTAGCTCAGCTGCTGCAAAGGTTGTCTTTTTAGTAAGTCCCTCTTCAACTACGAAACCTAAGACCCTTGCTCAGGCAGGGAATGGAGCGATTGTTCAGGGAAGAGCAGAAGATGTACAAGTAGTTCAGGTTGGTAAGACGGCAGATTTCCGCACAGCATCTGAAATGATTTCTAATTTAGAACGAAGAATTAATGAAGCATTTCTAGTTCTACAGATCAGACAAAGTGAAAGGACTACAGCAGAAGAAGTAAGAATTACACAGCTTGAGCTTGAGAAACAGCTTGGCGGATTATTCAGCTTGTTAACTGTAGAATTTTTAATACCTTATCTCGATAGAACATTACATATACTTCAAAGAAATAATCAGATACCTAAAATTCCTAAAGACTTAGTAAGACCACAAATAGTAGCTGGGGTTAACGCTTTAGGAAGAGGACAGGATAGAGAATCACTAACTCAATTTATAACTACACTGGCTCAAACTATTGGACCAGAAGCAACTATGAAGCATGTAGATCCAGCTGAATATATAAAACGACTTGCAGCTGCTGCTGGAATAGATGTTCTAAATCTAATTAAGAGTAATGAACAACTACAACAAGAGATGCAGCAACAACAACAAATGATGCAGCAACAGGAATTAACCAAACAAACTGGTCAACTTATGCAGTCTCCAATGATGGACCCAAGTAAGAACCCAAGCATGTTGGAAGATACTGAAGCAGCACCTGAAGAACAACCACCTATGGAAGAATAATGGCAGAAACTTTAACAGTAAACGATACTCCCCAACAGGAAGGCTTGACTGCTGAAGAGCAGGATTCCTTACAAGTTGGTGAGGAGATGGCTGAACAGCAAGGCGAATTACTTGCTGGCAAATATAAGAATGCTGAAGATCTAGAAAAAGCATACGTAGAACTTCAAAAAAAATTAGGAGAAAACGATGACGTATCACAAGAAGGGCAAGAAACCCAAGAAGTAGAAGCTAAAGAAGAAAGTGAAGAAGAATCTAAACCTGAATTTTCTGATGAAACAGAACGGTATAGTGAAGATGGCTCAGTAAATTATGAAGCAGTTTCTCAAGACTATGGTGAAACTATTAGTAATTTATTTAAAGAAAAAGGTGTAGACCCTTATCCAATTTGTGAAACATTTTGGAAAAATGGTGGGTCAATACCACAAGAAATGCATGACCAATTAACTGGAGCTGGCTTATCTAAAGTTGTAGTTGATGCTTATTTACAGGGTCGTGCTAGAGAATTTGGTATGAATGCTGATATTGATCAAGCTGATATTGATTCAATTAAAAATTCAGTTGGAGGAGAACAGCAGTACAAATCCTTGATGGACTGGGCTGGTAAAAATTTATCTCAAGATGCAATAGATTCTTTTGATGATTTAATTAACACAGGAAATAAAGGTTCTATTCAATTAGCAGTAAACGGATTGATAGCTCAGTATCAAAATGATAATGGTTATGAAGGAAGAATGTTACAAGGTAAAGCATCTAAAACAAGCACTGATGTCTATCAGTCACAGGCACAACTTGTAGCTGCTATGAGTGATCCTCGTTATGACAACGACCCTGCTTACAGGCAAGACGTTATAGCAAAACTAGACAGATCTGATCTTCAATTTTAATTATGGAATACACACCTTTAAGAAAACCACAACCACCAACAGAACCATCACAAAGACAACGAGAAGCTATGGAACAAGCTCGGCAAAAACGCAAATGCCCACCAGGATTTCGGTGGGACAGTAAGAACAAAAGATGCGTTCAAGCTGGAGTAGGTCCAGGATTTAGACCATGAATAATAACAAAAAGAAAAATGCTTACAAAGACTTTGCAAAAATGACAGCAGAGTTTGGTAAAAATTGGAACACAATTAAAAAAAATACCAAGAAAAAAAGTGAGCATTATAAAAAACTTTTTGATCAATGAAAACAAAAGATCTAGATACGTTACTTGAAAATGAGTATGCGTACGAACCACCCATACAACTATTACCAAAACAAAAACTGATGACACCTGAAGCAGAAAGATTTAATGGTTGGGCAGCAATGCTCGGCTTCGTAGCAGCTGTTGGTGCATACGTAACAACAGGACAAATAATTCCAGGAATTTTATAAATGGCAGCAATCTCAGTTACAAGAGAAAGCACACAATCAAATTGGCAGAATTTTTGCGAGTGGGTTACTAGCACAGAGAACCGCCTATATGTAGGTTGGTTTGGTGTGTTAATGATCCCTTGCTTATTAGCTGCTACTACTTGCTTTATACTAGCCTTCATCGCAGCACCGCCTGTAGATATAGACGGCATACGTGAGCCAGTTTCCGGCTCGTTAATGTACGGAAACAATATTATATCAGGAGCAGTCGTCCCCTCCTCAAACGCAATCGGACTACATTTTTACCCGATCTGGGAAGCTGGCACTTTGGACGAGTGGCTATATAACGGCGGACCATATCAACTCGTTGTCTTCCACTTCTTAATAGGAGTAGCAGCATACGCTGGTAGACAATGGGAACTTTCATACAGACTAGGAATGAGACCATGGATATTTGTAGCCTATACAGCACCACTATCCGCAGCTCTTGCTGTCTTCCTTGTATACCCATTTGGTCAAGGGAGTTTCAGTGATGGCATGCCTCTTGGTATATCTGGTACTTTTAACTTTATGTTTGTATTTCAGGCAGAGCACAATATCCTTATGCATCCGTTCCACATGCTCGGTGTTGCTGGGGTTTTCGGTGGATCTCTTTTCTCTGCAATGCACGGAAGTTTGGTTACTTCCTCAATCATTAAGGAGACAACAGAGGATGTATCGCAGAACTATGGCTATAAGTTCGGGCAAGATGAAGAGACATATAATATTGTCGCTGCACACGGGTACTTTGGGAGATTAATTTTTCAATATGCGTCTTTCAATAACTCTCGTTCTCTTCATTTCTTTCTTGC
>VTLG01007989.1_pt1 | contig 19882 bp, 19 predicted proteins | sample 4694571 | NCBI WGS metagenome assembly VTLG01 (sample SAMN12604809, study PRJNA352737) | marine metagenome | biome: ENVO:00000447; feature: ENVO:00000209|ENVO:00000569|ENVO:01000036; material: ENVO:00002151; isolation source: viral sequences binned using virsorter ... | reverse complement strand
TCAGCTATTACTGCAATACAATTTTCAGCATCTTCAGGCAACATAGACAGTATGGTAATAAAAATGTATGGAGTAGTGTAATGGGAAGAGGACCAGTAGGAGAACCAGCAATAATTAGATATGTGAACAACAGTCTTGCATCTGTTACAGATGTTTCAAATACTGATGGTGCTATGATTTTAATTAAAGAACAAACAGCATCTTCAAGTTCTACTATTAACTTTGTTCATGGAACATCAGATGTAGTCTTGGATAGCACATATCCTATTTATTTATTTAAGTTTATTAGTATCCATCCATCGGCAGAAGCAGATTTACAATTTCAAGGTAATGCTGCTGGAGGTAGTGGATATAATGAAACAATAACAAGCACATTTTTTAGATCATATCATAATGAAGCTGATAGTGATACTATATTAGGTTATTCAACTGGACATGATCTAGCACAAGGCACAGGTTTTAGTACAATAACTGATGGTATAGGATCAGCATCTAGTACAGTTAATAATGATGATAGTGCATCTGGTGAACTTTGGTTATTTAATCCTAGTTCTACAACTTATGTAAAACATTTTATTGGAAAATCAAACCAAGTAAATCCAGCAGTATATTCTGTTAATAATTATTTTGCTGGGTATTTTAACACAACTTCAGCAATAGATGAAATTCAATTTAAAATGTCTAGTGGAAATATAGATTCCGGCACGATAAAATTATATGGTATAAAGGATTCATAATGGCACTTATAAAACTGAATAATCGTGGAGTTAGAAATGTCTCAGCCTTTGGTTCTGTGGCAGGCGGGTCCATGACTTTTATTAAGAAACTAACAGCTAGCTCTAGTGCTACTTTATCTTTTGTTGATGGAACAAGCGATGTTGTTCTTGATGATACTTATAAAGAATATTTATTTACTTTTAAAAATATACATCCATCTGAACAATCTTCAATGAGTTTTAATTTTAGAGATGGTAGTACAGATTACGATGCAACCAAAACCACAACATTTTTCCATGCTTATCATAATGAAGCAGATAGTTATGCGGCTATGGCTTATAGTACTGGTTATGATATTGCACAAGGAACTGGATTTCAAAAACAAGGAGATGATATAGACACAGAAAATGATGCTAATTCTTGTGGTTATTTACATTTATTTAATCCAAGTTCTACTACATTTGTAAAACATTTTATGGCTAGAATATCAGTTCAAGCACAAACACAAGCAACCGATGTATATATCGGTGGATATTGTAATGTAACTGCTGCAATAGACGCTGTCCAATTCAAAATGGATAGTGGCAGTATAGACGCCGGAGATATCTGCCTTTACGGAATTAAATAATAATGATATATAAATCAAAAAAGGAGGAAAACTATGCCAAGATATCATAATATAAACGGTAATAAGGTTCAGTTTACAGCTGAAGAAGAAACAGCTAGAGATGCTGAAGAAAAAGCATGGGCTGATGGTGCTGTAGCAAGAGCACAAGCTGATCTAAGATCTAAAAGAAATAGACTATTAGCTGAAACTGATTTTTATGCTTTATCTGATGTAACTCTATCTGACGATATGAAAACATATCGTAAAGATTTAAGAGATTTACCAGCGGGTAAAGATACTGTTGATAAATGTAATAACGCGACATGGCCGACTAAACCATAAGGCATAGAATAGATTTACTATGCTACAGAAATTACGATTTCAACCAGGTTTTAATAAACAAGTTACAGCAACAGGTGGCGAAGGCCAATGGGTTAGTGGTGACTATGTACGTTTTAGATATGGTTCTCCTGAAAAAATTGGAGGCTGGGCTCAGTTAGGAGATAACACTCTTACTGGAAGGAATACAGCACTCCATCATTTCGTTAATGCTTCAGGTATTAAGTATGCCGCATTAGGTACAAACAGATTTTTATATGTATATTCTGGAGGAGCTTTCTATGACATTACTCCTATCAAATCTACAGCAACTTTAACTAGTGCTTTTACCACAACACAAAATGATGCAACTGTTACATTAACTTTTTCATCTGATCATAATATTTCTAAATATGATATTATTCGTTTGGATAATTTTTCATCTATTACTAATTCTAATTTTAGTTCTAGTGATTTTGATGATAAAAATTTTATGGTTGCTACTGTTCCAACCTCTACAACACTTACAATTGAAATGGGCTCTGTTGAGTCTGGTTCAGGAGCAAGTACTTCTGGTGGAATAAGAGTTCAACATTTTTATTCAATTGGCCCTGCGGTTGAGGCATCAGCTGCTGGTTGGGGACTAGGATTATGGGGTGGTACTGTAGCTGGAGAAGTTTATGATACTTTAGATGGAGCACTAACAGCTTCTTCTACAAGTGTTGTTTTAGATGATTCAACAGGATTTCCTGCTTCAGGAACAGTTTTAATAAATAATGAAAGAATTGCTTATACAACAAATACTACAGGATCAGGAACTTTATCAGGTTTAACTAGAGGATCAGACAACACTACAGCTGCATCACATAGTGATGGAGCAACAGTAACGGATGCATCAGATTATACAAAATGGGGTGCTTCACAGACAGGTGACATTGTTACAGCCCCAGGACTTTGGTCCTTGGACAATTATGGAAATAAACTTATTGCAACTATCGTTGATGGTGCAACTTTTGAATGGGATTCAGATGCATCTGGTGCCACATCAACACGAGCAACAATTGTTGCCAATGCTCCAACAGCAGCAATACAAACATTAGTATCTACTCCTGATAGACACTTAGTATTTTTTGGAACAGAAACTACAATTGGTACAACATCAACTCAAGATGATATGTACATTAGATTTTCTGATCAAGAATCAATTAATGCTACAACTTCGTATGCACCGTCAGCAACCAATACTGCTGGTACACAGAGACTGGCCGATGGAACACGGATCGTTGGAGCTTTAAGAGGTCGAGATGCAATTTACGTTTGGACTGATACATCTTTATTTATTATGAGGTTCGTTGGGGCTCCTTTTACATTCTCATTCCAACAAGTTGGAACAAACTGTGGATTGATTGGAAAAAATGCAGCTGTTGAGGTTGATGGTTCTGCTTACTGGATGTCTGATAATGGTTTCTTTAGATACACTGGTAAACTAGAATCTTTAGCATGTTTAGTTGAGGACTATGTTTATGATGATATTAATACAGTTCCTAAACAACATATCTATGCAGGATTAAATAACTTGTTTGGTGAAGTTACATGGTTCTATCCTGGTAGTGGTGCTGCATCTAATAATAGATCAGTTACTTATAACTATATGGATTCAACACCAGAGCGACCTGTATGGACTACAAGTTCATTAGCTCGATCTTCTTGGGCAGATTCTCACATATTTGGTAAACCGCATGCAACAGAATATGATTCAAGTGCTACAAGTGATTCAACAGTTGGCAATACAGATGGTGTTACAATTTATTATGAACACGAAACAGGACAAGATCAAATTAAAGCGGGAACAAGAACAGGGATTTCAGCAAATATTCAATCTGGAGATTTTGATATATCTCTAGGTCAAGGCGGTGGAGCAGACTTAAGAGGTGATGGTGAATACATGATGAAAATTAGAAGAGTACTTCCAGACTTTTTAACTCAAACTGGGGATGCAAGAGTTACATTAAATTTAAAAAATTATCCAACAGATTCAGAAACAAGTTCTTCATTAGGACCTTTTACATCTACAACAAGTACGACTAAGATAGACACACGTGCAAGAGCAAGAGCTATAGCTTTAAAAGTAGACAACACTAGTATTAAAGAACACTGGAAACTTGGTACGTTTAGACTAGATATACAAGCGGATGGGAGAAGGTAATGGCTAGAATTGTACAATCATTAACGCAACCTTTAGAAAAATACGATCAACAAATACAACAATCATTTGTTAGAGATGTTGATAGTATTGTGCAAAAATTAAACACATCCTTTCAACAAGATTTAAAAGAAGAGGCGGAAGCAGAAGCTTTCTTTTTAGGATAATGGCTAATACCTTTGTAAACAAAAAAGCAGATTTAACTAGTAATAGTGCTACTACATTGTACACTGTGCCATCAGCTACAACTGCTGTTATAAAATCAATACTAGTATCTGAAGACTCTGGTAATGCTGATACTATAACAATAACTATAACTGATACAGATGACGCTGTTTTTAGTTTATTTAAGACTAAATCCATATCTGCTAATGCAACAACCGAATTATTATCTGCACCTTTAGTGGTTGCAGAAAGTGAAGTAATTAAAGTAACCGCAGCAACAGCTAATAGACTACATGTTGTGCTGTCTGCGCTCGAAATTAAGCCTAGAACAGTTACATCATAGGCTTGATTTACTTGTAAAAAACAAGTATTATTATAAACCCAGGTGAAATTCCTGCCTTTTAAAATTAACACATAAAAATTATGGCTATAGATTATAACGCAGGAATAAATTCAATAGATGTAGGTGCACACGACATTACCTATTCAGGTAATGAAGGGCCTAAATCCCCAGAACAAAAGCAAATGATGGCTTTTGATGATACACCTAGATTTGAATTAAAACCTTTAAGAGACTTAATAGGTGAATATGAAGCAGACCATAATGGTGAAAGTCCAAGAAGCATAGATGATTTAAGAAGATACTTTTATAACAAGTATGGTCCTGAAGGAATTGCTCAAGTAGAACAAGCAGTTCAACGAGAAGAACAACAAGCACAGATGCAACAAAGAGAAGGCATACAAATGGCTTCTGCTGCTGATCCAATGTTAGAGGAAGAATATCAAAAATACGTTTTTGAAATGGAAGAACAAGGACTTCAACCAATGTCCTTAGAAGAATTTAGACAACAAGCTGTAGCTGGTATGGCTACTGGTGGGAGAGTTGGATACGCTAATGGACAATTAGTTAAACCAACTAGACATGGTGTAAGACCTGGTTATCGTGGTGATGCTGCGTATGCAAGTAAAAGTGAACAATCTGCAAAGAGCAGAGGCGGTCAAGGACAGACAGCCAAAGAAAGAGGAGATACTGGACCTAGAGATTATGGAGATGGACCAAAATCAGAAGTAGCTCCACCTCCTTATACTCCACCTACTGAAAAAGAAATAGAGAAAATTTTTAAAGAACCAACTCTTAAAGAAAAAATTAAAGAAAAGAAAGACCAATACAGTGATTGGTATACGAAAAAACAAACAGATTATTTAATAAAAAGGAAAAAGAAAGCGATAGCTGATAGATTAAATAACTATCTAAAATCTAAGGCTTATGCAGAGTGGATGGGTGATGACTTTGAAGACTGGAAAAAGGACTGGCCTAAAGGGTTCACTGCTGACATGTCTCTTAAAGAATTAGAACAAGGAATAGAGGATCTTACTCCATCAAACCGAGATCTTAAAGGATATACACAGGAATACTTAAAGTTGGATGGTACGAAGCTTAAACACAAGAAACCACCTCTTTTAAATTGGAGCGGCAAACCACAAGAACCTTGGCAAGATTATCCTGGTTCTGCACCAGGAGTGCTTGGTGCAGCAACGAAATTTTTGGGAGCTAAACATTTTTCTGATGAACACGGAAATAGACTTTTAAATGAGATTAGAGAAATACAAGAATCAGGTGATATGAATTGGTTAGAGAGAATGAAAAAATTTTCTCCTAATCAATATGCAATATACACTGGACAAAATGCATCTCGTGATCCTAGAACAGGTCAATTTACATTTACTCCAAGAAGCGATGACCAAGGTGGAAACCAAGGTGTTATGCAAACAGCAGCATTACCAGCTACAACAGCTGCAGCAACACAAGCAGCAACACCTGGGGCTATTGCAACAGGCCCTATTACATTTGCTGGTGGTATAGATCCAGCACACCAAGCTATATTAAAAAATATATATGGTGGCACACTTCCCACTATGTTTGCAGCAGATGGTGGAAGAATAGGATACGCTGGTGGTGGAATAGCAGATTTAAGACAAGGATATTTTTTAGGAAAAATTGTTAAGTCACTTACAAAACCTTTTAAAGGTGTATCTAAGTCACTTAGGAAACTTACAAAAAGCAAAGCAGGTAAATTAGCTATGTTAGCTATGTTAGGACACGGAACAGGTATGTTTGGTAGTGGAACTGGAAGTAGTTGGCTTAAAAATTTATGGGCAGGTAAACCAAAGTGGGATCCATCTGGAACAGCTAGATCAGGTGGCCTATGGAACTGGATTAAGAAACACCCTTTTGAATCTATTGCAGGTTTTTCAGCACTTGGTGGCTTAACCGCAGACGAAGATGATGACAAAAGCTTAGGATATGATTGGGAAGCTAAAAAAGCAGCTGATGAATATTGGGATCCAAGATTTAATGAAAGTAATTTTAGACGTATTGAATTCTCTGCTGATGGTGGAAGAATTGGGTATAATGAAGGTGGAAATGATGAAGACCATAGATCAGATGCGTTAACAGAATTATATAAACCAAGAATGATGGCTCAAGAAGGTGGGCTCATGGACCTTGGAGGTATGGAAAAAGACTACAGAAATGAAGGTGGATTTGTACCAATAGGTGGACAAGAAAGAGCTGATGATGTACCAGCTAGATTAAGTAAAAACGAATTTGTATTTACAGCTGAGGCTGTAAGAAATGCTGGAGGTGGAGACATCGATAAAGGCGCAGAGATTATGGAAAATTTAATGGAAAATTTAGAAAAAGGTGGTAATGTATCTGAAGAATCTCAAGGATTAGAAGGAGCAAGAGATATGTTTGCTACATCACAGAGATTAGAAGGAGTGCTATAATGGCTGTACAAGAACAACGAAATTTATTTAACCCACAAATAGAATCTTTAGCAGAACAATATGCTAAGGCTATGGGTACACAGGCGACAACGCCATTTACTGGTGCACAGATAGCATCAATGGCTCCACAAGTTGCGCCGCAAACAGCGTTGCAACAACAAGCAACAACTAGAACAACAGCAGGATTAGGTGCTTACGCTCCATATGTTACACAAGCAGGACAAGATTTAACAGCTGCTGGAACACAATTAACAGGAGCACAAACAGGTTTAGGTGCTATTGGAGCACAATATGCAGCTCCAGCAACAACAGCAGCGGGACAAGCACAAACAACATTAGGTGGAGTATCACCATATATTACAGCAGCAGGAACAGGATTAGCAGGAGCTGGAACAACTTTAGGTGCAGCAGGAACACAATTAGGTGGAGCACAGACAGCACTTGGAGCAGCTGGAACACAATTAGGAGCAGCACAAACTGCAATGGGTGGAGTTTCTCCATACATTACAGGTGCTGCAGGACTAACTGGAACAGGGGCAGGAACGGGAGCGGGATCAATTGCTTCTTATATGTCTCCATACCAACAACAAGTTATAGACACGACACTTGCAGAATTTGATAAACAAAGAGCAGCACAACAACAATCCATATCTGATGCCGCAGTTGCAATGGGTGGCTACGGTGGTGGTCGTGAAGGTGTTATGCAAGCAGAATACACAGCTCAATCAGGAAAAGATAGAGCTGCATTAGAAGCACAATTAAGACAACAAGGATTTAGTCAAGCACAAGCTGCAAGACAAGCTGACATGGCATCTAGATTAGGTATCGGTCAAGCACAAGCAGGTATGGCACAAGGTTTAGCTGGTATGGCTGGACAAAGAGGTGCATTATCTCAAGCACAAGCAGGTATGGCTGGACAAAGAGCAGGATTAGCTGGTCAAGAAGCAGCACTTGCACAAGGACAATTAGGTTTAGGTGGTGCATTACAATCATTAGCACAATCACAAATAGGTGCAGGACAAGCTTACTTAGCACCAGGTCAAATGATGGCTGGCGTTGCAGGTCAACAAGCAGGAATGGCTGGTCAAAGAGCAGCACTTGCACAACAACAATTAGGTGCAGCAGGAGCACTACAAGGATTCCAAGGAACAGATATTGCAAGAGCGGGTCAAGTGGGCGCAGCAGATCAAGCTTACGCACAAGCTGTTCTAGATGCACAAAGAGAAAAATCAAGAATGGGTCTATACGAGCCAATGGAAAGACTTGGTTGGTTAGGTTCAGGCTTAACTGGATTGATGGGTGGAATGGGACCACAATATCAATTCGCTACTCAAGCTAACCCTAGTCCATTAGCCACGGCTCTTGGAATAGGATCCACTCTTGGTGGTATCTATGGTGATGTCACAGGCAAAGGCAGATAATGAACAGAACTTTAAGAAGACCAATGTTTAGAATAGGTGGCTCTGTTGCTGAAGGAATTACTTCAGGGTTAGACCAACATCAACCTACTGCTTCAAGACCAGGGTATAAAGATGGAGAAACTATTGGTCAAGAATACAAAAGAACAAGAGCAGCTTTAGATGAAGTTAGACCACAACGTAGATCTTACTGGCCACAGTTTGCAACTTCGTTTGGTTTAGATTTATTAACAAGACCTAAACAAGGAAATATATTTCAACAACTTGCAGCTTCTGCAAAAGGACCATACGATCAATGGATGGCAGATAGATCTTCACGTTACGACACAGATGATAAATTAAGTGCTGCTTTGTTTGGTGATATTATGGACATTAGATCTCAAAGAGATTTACAAAAACAAAAAACAGAATCAGCAGAGAGAATTGCTAAGATAGAAGCTAGTGCTCCAGGTAAAGATAAACAGTTTGAATACAAAGGAAAACTAGAAGACTATGAAAAATTAATTGAGGAAGGACAAACACTAGCAAATAGATTAAAAGAGCTAGAAGGTGTTGAACCAATACCAGGAGTACCTGGTGGTCCTCAAAAAGATGAAGCAGCTATTGCAGAGGTTAAAGATAAAATAGAAAAGAATGCAAAACTACAGGCATTATTTTCAGATACTGAAACAGATGAAGTTAGAAAAGCACTTCTTGACCAAATAGGTTCTGGATTAGGTCCAGCTACTTGGGCAGATCTTGTAGAATATGACCAAACAGGAACAATACCTTCAAGATTATTAGAAGAAGGCTTGGCAGAAGGTGGTAGAGTTGGTTACCAAATGGGTGGTCCAACAGGTATACCATCAGCGGTTCCTGCAGCAGGGACCATGGACCAAGGAGCTGAACAAGATAGTCCAGTACAAGATTTAAGTTTTGAAGAATTAAGAGCGAGACTCCCACAAGAAATTACAGATGACATCGTTCAATTAATTGCAAATAGTAAACAAGCTCTTGTTGATTTTTCAAATATAAGAACTCAACAAGATGTTAATGCATTTAACCAAAAGTATGATGTTAATTTGGTAGTACCACAGGAGGCTTAAGATGCCCTCAAGTAAAGTTCCTTGGCGATTAAAATCAGATGAAGAAATAGGATACAAAGTATCCGATAAAGACGTTAACGCAATTCTTAAAAAAAGATTTGGTAGCAAAGAAAAGAAACCAACTAAATTTACTTGGAAGGGCCTAGCAAATTTTGCTCACCTTTTTGATACTAATATATTCTCTCCTCACAGAACTAGAAGAATAAAAGATCTAATGGAGGGTAATGATAAAGCAGAAGAAAAAGATTATATAGATTTTTTTGAAGATATTGAAAAAGGAGTTTATTCTGGTTCTCAAAAAATGGGTTATGCCATAGGGGATCTTGCAACATCTGGTATCGATATGGGTGCCAAAGTTATTGGCAAGGAAACAGAACTTACTAAAGAATTAACTGATCTTTATGAAAAATATAAAATTGAAGAACCTGAACTTTTAATAGGTAAAGCTACAGACTTACTAGTTCAATATGGTGTTCCAAGCACAGGTGTTGTTAAAGTAGTAAGCAGACTTAAAAAATTTTCTGGTGTTCAAAAGTTATCTGCTGGAACAGGAGCAGCAGCAACATATTTAATGGGTGCCAAGTGGGGATTAAAAACTTCAAACATAGCTCGTAAATCAGGGACTATGGCAACAGTATTTGGTCTTACAGATTTTTTAGCAACTGAACCTGACAGAGGAAACATTGTTATGAAGAAAGAAGATACTGAAGGTTTAACTGGATCAGATTTTGCAGCTGCAAGATTTAGAAACAGATTAAGATTTGCTGCTGAAGGAGCAACCATTGGTGGTTTCTTTCCTTTACTTGGAAAACCTGCAGCGTTCGGTGCCAAGTGGGGATTATTTAAACCTGGTGCAGCCGTAGCTGGTGTTGGTCTAAAAGCTGTTGGTAAAGGAGTTGATTTAGGAGCATGGTTACTGTCGAAGGACCCTGTTGTTATTCCAAGTATAACAAAAGCAATAAGAAATAGTACTGCTTGGACTGGAGAAAAAATTTTTAATCCAATAGTACAATTAGGTATAAAAGATAAAGCTAAACAATTACCAGACTTTGAAAAATGGAGAATGTTTTCTGTTAATGCAGATGATCCATTAAAACAAAGATTAAAAAAATTTGATAATGTTTTATCTTGGTTTAGATCTATTGGAAAAAATACAGGACAACAATTTACATTAACTTCTAGAGCAGCTAGAGAAATTAAAGCAAAGTCTAGAACAATTGAAAAGTATATGGAATCTTTAGAAAAGAGATCATATGATCTAGCTAAGTCATTTAAGAATCAATACAATACTAAAACTACATCTCCTGCTAGTCAGGACCATTATTTAGATCAAGTGTTAACTTATTTAAAAGGTGATTTAAGATTGGATCAATTACCCTCTGTATTACAAAGCACTGCTAAAAATTTAAAAGGTGAATTAACAAAAGTTAAAAAAACATTTGGCGACATGTTACCAGAAGGTGATCTTAAGAAGTTTATATTAAACAATGTTAATACTTATATGCGTAAATCATTTGCAGTATTTACAAACCCATCTTTTCAACCAGAAAAAGAAGTGTTTGATGGTGGTGTTAAGTATATGACTAATCTAATTAAAAAAAATAGAGACTTAAGAAGAGCAGCATTAGAAGAACCTTCTCATGCAAAATTTACACCTGATGCAAGAGTTAAAAAGTATGCTGAAGTACTAGTAAAAAAAATGTTAAACAATGCTAAGACAAATGGTAGTGATCCTTTAGATATTTTACAACAAATTTCTAAAAAACAATTAAGATTAAAAGATATGGTTAGAACTGGAGAAGAACTACCAACAGCTATTAAAAAATTACTAGGAGAAGAAAATAATTTAAAAGCATCTGTATTAACTACTTCTTCTCATGCAATAACTCAGACTATTAATAAAAAACTAGCAGATCGTATAGCAGCATTAGGTGTTAAAGAAGGTTGGTTATTTAAAGATGAAGCAAGAGCTACTGCAAGAGGGATTTTAGATGCAGAAAAGGTACATCACTTACCTGGACTTGGTTTCTTAGGATCAAGATTAGATAAACTATATGCATCAAAACAAATTGCAGGAGCACTTAGAGGTACACCTGGAAAATTAGATGACTTAATTCAAAATGGTGCTTATAGAGCTTTGTTACAATTTAAAGTTGCTACTCAGTTTGGTAAAACAGTTTTATCTCCAGCAACACAAGTTAGAAACGTTACATCAGCAAGTTTATTTCCTTTAGCTAATGGTCATATTGGTGGAAGAGCAAGTGTTTCTGAAGCATTTAAAATGACAATGGATGATATTTTTGGTGCTGGTAAAGTACTAGATGAACAAAAATTAATTACTAATATAGAAGATAAGATTAGAAGAGGAGTTATTGATGAAAACATTGTGGCATCAGAGCTTGGCGCCGTATTAAAAGACATTAAAAAAGGATCTATTAATACATTAGATGGTTTATATAACAAACTAACTAATGGTAAATTTATGAAAACCGCAACACGTATCTATGCGGGAGGTGATAACCTTTGGAAATGGTTTGGTGATGAATACGTTCAGTCACAATTAAAATCAACTTACAAAAATTTAGGAGCACTTAAAAAATGGTTTCCTGAAATACAAGGACAAAACTTTATAGCAAGAGACTTAATGAGTAATAAACTTAAGACATATGATGATGCTATCAGAGAAGCTGCATCATGGTATATTAGAAACACTTACCCAACTTACAGTAAAGTACCAGAAGCCATTAAAGCTATTAGAAAATTACCATTTGGTAATTTCGTATCGTTTCCTGCTGAAATGATGAGAACTAGTTTTAATATTATGGATATTGGTATGAAAGAAATAGCATCTAGCAATGCTGCTTTAAGACAAATTGGTTATAGAAGAATGCTAGGAGCATACACCGTGTTAGGTGGAGCAGGGAGCGCGGCTCTTAATATTGCATCAGAACTAACAGGAACAAGCTTAGAAGAATTAGAAGCATATAAATCTTTTGCTGCAGACTGGAACAAAAATTCCATATTATTACCACTAGATAAATGGGTTAAAGGTAAAGGAAAAGCTATTAATTTCTCATACTTTAGTCCTTATGATGTAGTTCAAAGACCTTTTGAAGCTATGTTTTCTACATGGGGAGAAGGAAGATTATCCAATGATAAAAGAATGGATATATTTTTATCTTCAATGGGTGCTACCCTTGGTGAAATGTTTAATTCATTTGTTTCAGAACCAATTGGGTATGAAAGAATTATTGACGTACTTCCAAGAGGTAATTTTGGTAGAGAAGGTCAGAAAAAAGCAGGAGGTTTTGTTTATTCTAGAACTGATTCTCCTGGTGATATATGGATGAAAAGTTTAGTACATGTATTAGAAGGTGTAGAACCAGGAGTATCTACAACAGGTAGAAAAATTGCAAGTGGTCTTGAAGGAGAATTAAAAACAGGTGGACAAGCCTATAGTTTAAGAGATGAAGTTCTTGCATTAATGTCTGGTATTAGAATTATAGATGTTGATGTACCAAATAATTTAGATTACAAAATTACAGGTTATCAAGTTGATAAAAGAGCTGTAACAAAAGCTGAAAAATTTTATAGTTTAAAAAATGCTACAGATAGAGGACCAGATACTTTAGCAGCAGAATATAATCAAATAAATGAAGAAGCCTTTAAAGTTCAACAAGACTTTCATTACCTATTACAAGATGCTTTTAAGATGGGGTTAAGTAGACAAGATGTTATAAGAATATTAAGAAAAAGAAAATTAGGTAAAAGAGAAATTGGTGCACTCTTAAGAGGTAAGTTTATTCCATTCAGATACTCTGCAGACCTTATGAATAAAAGATATTTAAAAGCTAAAAAAGCAAATCCAAATGCAATTAAATCTTTCTTTTTTCCAAGATCAGAATTAAATAAAGTGTATAGAAGTTGGAGAGGAAAAAGTTTAAAATATAAAGAAGACGAAGGTGGATCAATATTAGATACAATAAAAGATGCAATTATTTCTCCTGCAGGAGCAGCGGAACCTATTATAGATACATCTAACATGCAAACAAGTAGGATAGAAACACCACCATTACCAAAAACACCTGAACCTATAAGACAAACAGGTGGTTTAGCTAGTATAAAGAACCCAATGACAGGCTTGACACGTACTGAGAGTGCTTTATTATCCCCAAGTGAACAGATAATTGCAGGGAGAACATAATGGCACTAAAAATTTCAGAAGAAGCAGCAGTTCAAATGCCGATGAAGACGGTAGCGTCTTTGATTTGTATGGTAGCGATTGGAACTTGGGCTTACTTCGGTATCATTGAGACGCAAAACAAAATTCAAACCACAGTAGAGTTAATGCAAAAAGATTTAGTAGAGAATACAGACTTTAGAATTAAATGGCCGCGGGGTCAACTTGGTTCGCTTCCTGCAGATAGCGAGCAATTTATGATGATTGAGGATCTTTACAAAACCACAGATAAGTTAAACGCACACATAGAGTCTATGGCGTTGAACAAAGTTAATATAGAATTTTTAACAAAACAAATGGATAAAGTTTTAAATGATATTGAAAAATTAAAAGATGCATCTAGAGAAATGCATTATAAAAACGGGAGCACACATTGATCGAGACGGTAGTAGCCCTTCTTATGTTCGTAGGGGCAGAAATTAAGGAACACAGAATTCAGCACGATGGTATGGCTCAATGCTTACGCGGCAAGCGTACGGCGGAGCGTCAATATCAACCAAACGTACAGTACAAATGCATAAAATCTAAGGCGGAATTAGAGAAAAATATTGATGGATCAATTACAATAAAAAAACTTATATTAGAATAATCATGAAAAAAGAAAACGCATTACAGCGAATTAATTCGCACGAAAAATTATGTAGAATCATGCAAAAACAAACTCACGAAAAAATACATTCTATTGAGAAACAAATACATAGAATAGAAAGCATATTATTAGTAGCATCAGGAGCATTGATTACTAGTATGGCATATGTTATATTTACTTTATTAACAAAATAAAAGGTAGGAGATTATGCAACTATCAAAACATTTTAAACTTGAAGAGATGACCAAAAGTATGACGGCAACTCGAAAAGGAATAGACAACTCACCTGGATCAGGTGATATTAAAAATTTAGAAAACGTATGCTACGAGATACTAGAACCAGCTCGTGCACACTTTGATAAACCAGTTACAATAACGTCCGGCTATCGTTCAGAGGCGCTGTGTGAAGCAATAGGATCGAAAAAAACCAGCCAACATGCAAAGGGCCAGGCGGTTGATTTTGAAATAGCGGGTGTGCCAAATATTAAGATAGCTTACTGGCTACAAAACAACGTAGACTTTGATCAATTAATTTTAGAATTTTATAATCCTAATGATCCAGCAGGAGGCTGGGTGCACGTGTCCTACAATGAAGCAGGTGCAAACAGAAAACAAGTACTAACTTATGATGGGAAGAGCTACGAAAACGGCCTCCCAGACATGAAATGGGAAGGGGGAAAAGTAAAGGGATGAGAGCATTTTTAAAAGAAATAAGAAAATTTGTTAATAACCATCATGGATATATTTTATTAGGAATCCTTATTGTAATTTATCTAAAATAGTATATATAAGTCTTAAGAGTGCTTTAGGAAGGCTCTTAATTATTAACAGTCTATAAAGGAGGTTATTATGTATTATAACGAAAGACTTAAAGATTTCCTAAATTTTAGCGTTGGTTTTGACAGTTTGTTTCATAGCTTAGAAAACTTTACTGTAAATGGACGACCTTATCCACATTTTGATGTAGTTAAATCTGAAGATAGTAAAAACTACACAATAGAAATGGCTTTAGCTGGCTATAAAAAAGACAGTATTAAAGTTAACGTGGAAGACAACGTCCTAACTGTAGAAGGGGGCTCCAAAGATAACGACTATAAAAACTATGTTTCAAAAGGTATTGCTAAAAGATTTTTTGTAAAAAAAATGCAGATAGCAGACCATTTAGAAGTAAAGGATGCTAAATTCGAAGATGGTATGTTGAGTATCAATTTGAAAGATGTCAGAGAGAAAAAAGTTAAGCAAATTTCCGTAAAATAGTCAATTTGAAAATTTGCGCGCGCTACGCGTATAGTCCTACGTTTTACTGGACTATATCCAAGCTTTTAAATCTTCTCCTAGTACTTGAGAGGCAATATTGATTTTATCACGAAGGGCTTTGACGATTTTTTCATCAACCGTGTCTTCTGCAATGATATCAACGTACGTGACATTTTTCTTTTGACCTATTCTATGTGCTCGATCTTCTGATTGAAGCCTTTTCTCCAAATCATAGCCGTTGGAGTAATAAATAACAGTGTTGGCTGCGGTAAGTGTTATACCGTAGCCACCTGTAGCAGGTGTTCCAACAATAAATCTACATTTATCATCATTCTGGAATTTACGTATATTATTTTGTCTTTCTTCTTGTGGCGTGAGCCCATAATAATCGACAATGGAGCCTGGACCATGGACCTTAACAACTTCTTTAATAATATTTGTAATATCGTGTTGATAGTTTGCCCAAATTATAGCTTTACCTTCTAATTCATTTAAAACATTCATTAATTCACTAATTCTATTATTCGCTATTTCTTGTGTAGTGCCATCATCTGCAGTAAAATGACCACAAGTGATTTGATGTAATCTCATCAACTGAGTTAATACAGTTACAGTAGATGTAATTTTACCATTTAAGTGCGCAAGGGCTGTTTGCTTCATTTGAATATAAAGTTTTCTCTGGTCTGGTGTTAAAGTAATTTGTCTTTTAGTCCAATTCTTTTCTGGTAAGTCCAAACAATCTTCTTTTAATACCCTGTAAGAAAATCCTTTTAATTGATCAGATAACTCACCTAGATTTTTAAATTTATCTACAATCTGTATTGACCTACCTCTTAGATTTAAAGTTTTCATTTCTGCATATCTATTTCTAAACGCATAATAAGAAGTAAAGTCTAAAAGATAAGGATCTAAAAACTCACATTGACTATATAAATCTAATGGATTTTTAGTAACAGGGGACCCTGTCATTATTCTTCTATATTTAGTTTCAGTAGATAATTTAAGAATATTTTTAGTTCTTTTAGCTAAAGGATTTTTAATAGTTGTACTTTCATCAATAGCCATTAACGTATTATGGCAAGATATGAATTTATGAGCAAATTCTGTTCCTTTAGTAGTACTAAAAGCTTCTACATTCATAACTAAAATGTGAAGAACAGAATCTGGTTCAAATAATTCGTCTAATTTTTCTTGTTGAGTTTTAGTAATATTTGATTGCCACAATACAGACACTTTTTCTATATGATCTGGTAAATGAGTAGGTATCTCTTGTTCATACCAAGTTTTAACAACACCTTTTGGTGCTATAATTAAAATTCCATCCACTTTACCTTTATCATAAAGCATTGCAGCATTATCAATTAATACTTTTGTTTTACCTGTACCCATTTCCATAAAATAGGCAAAAGTTTCTCTGTTCCATGACTTTTCTAATGCGGTCAATTGGTGCGCATATGGTTTTGTTTTAAATTTATATTTCATATTTTTTCTTTCTTGTATTGACATATAATCCATGATGCACTATATGTCAAGGTATGAAAGAAGAAAATATAGTTTACGTAATACAAGAAGTTGCAGGGACTCAATCAGGTAATCCTAAAATAAACATTATGGGTGCATCTAATTATGGTAAGATAAAATTTTTACTTCCAGAGTTCTCTCAAATAATTTTTTCTCCAGGTCCTTTAGTTTTTAAACTAAGAAAAGGTTTAAAAGATTTTAAAGAAGGAGATCATTTATTATTAATAGGGGATCCTGCATTAATTGGTGTTGCATGTTCTATAGTTTCTGATATCACAAATGGTAAATACAATCTATTAAAGTGGGATAAACAAGAAAGAAAATATTATCCCATTCAAATTAACTTATACGAGAAAGGAGACATTAATGATTGATTTTGAAAAAGACCAACAAAACACAATGAAGAAGACTGACAATATTCAGTCACTTGCAGATCAAGTAGAAAAATTAGACTCTTTAACTAAAAGACTTGAACTACAAGAGCAAAATATGAAGAACACTAAAAAAGAATTAGAGCATTTATCTGGGGAGGTTATTCCAACCATGATGGCAGAGATGGGTTTATCTCATCTTAAACTTATGGATGGTTCTTCAGTAGATGTTAAGCCTTTTTATAGCGCAAATATTACTGTAGCTAATAAAGAGAAGGCTTTTAACTGGCTTCGTGACAATGGATTAGGGGACATAATCAAAAATGAGATATCCGTGTCCTTTGGTCGCAACGAAGAAAACAAGGCAGCTGATTATGCTGCTCTTGCACAAGAGCGTGGGTTTCAGCCAACACAAAAGATGAAGGTTGAGCCCATGACTCTTAAAGCGCTAGTCCGTGAGCGTACTGAGGCAGGTAAAGACATGCCAACGGAACTTTTCAACATATTTGTTGGAAATAAGACTACAATAAAAAGGAAACAATAAACATGAACCAAGTAGCAACAAAAAAAGAAGGAGCATTAGCAACATTTGATATGGAAGCTGATGCACAACAAGGCGCTCAAAATATATCGCAAGAAGATCTTGCGTTGCCTTTCTTAAAAATTTTGGGCCAATTATCTCCAGAGGTAAATAAAACTCATGGAAAATATGTCGAGGGGGCAGAACCTGGCAAGATAATAAACACTGTTACTAATGAATTGTATGACAAAATTTCTGTTGTACCATGTCATTACAAAAGACAGTATATTGAATGGCAAGACAGAGGTGCCAGCAGTGGTGCACCTGTAGCTATTCACGATGCGGATAGTGATATCGTTAGTCAAACGACTAGAGATAAATCTTACAAAGACAGATTACCAAATGGTAATTATCTTGAAAATACTGCTAATCACTTCGTACTTGTAGTTGGTAAAAATCCAGAAACTGCATTGATATCTATGAAGTCTACTCAATTAAAAGTTAGTAGAAAATGGAACTCAATGATGATGGGTATTAAACTACAAGGCAAGAACGGTTTATTTACTCCGCCAACATATAGCCACATTTATAATCTATCTACTGTTCAGATGTCTAATGACAAAGGAACATGGTTTGGATGGGATGTAGCTAAAGCTGGTCCAGTAGAAGACAAGTCAATTTATGATATGGCAAAATCTTTTGCTGAATCTGTAAATAAAGGCGACGTTCAAGCTAAACCTGAAGTTCAAGAGCAGACAAAAAGATCTTTGAATTTATAAAATCCTAGGTAGTGGGCGTCTAAGCGAGAGTGGATACGCCCACTTTTTAATTTATGAATGATAAGACAAATAAAGCTCCCGTTAATTATGAAGATTGGTTAGATTTAGGAAGGGTTATTATACCCTGTCTCAAGGGTAAACCAGTTGTCAGTGATTGGTCAAACCCAAATTTTAAGATCACGAAAGAAGAATGGAGAACAAACTACACACACTGCGAAATAGCACTAAGACTAGATCAAGATATAGATCTTGATGTAGATAACGATTTAGTAAAAAGATTTATAACAAGTCACATAAAATCTTGTGACGCTGTCTCTGGTAGAAGAGGCAATCCAAGTAGCCACTATTGGTGGAAAGGTAAAGCACCATTTAAACAATTTATTTTACCAAATGAATTACAGAAATTTTGTGAAGGTTTTCCTCATGGTTTAACTCTTTGTGAAATAAGACATGAATCAAAACGATATACAATAGTACCAGAATCAAAACATAGTAAAGCAAATGAAACTGTAAAATGGGAGAGGTATCAAGATATAAGTGAGTATCCTGGTAATCTTACTAACGACGTAGGTAAGATTGCATTAGCAACAGCTTTATGTATTACCTATGCAAGTTCTGGACAAAGAGATGCATATTGTACTGCAATTGCAGGGGCATTAATAAAACATACAGAATGGACTGAAAAAGAAATAGATAATTTTGTCTATGATATTGCAACAGCTGCAAACGATGACGAAGCAGATAAGAGAAGAACTAAAGGAACAAGTAGTAAAAAAGCAAAAAGAAAATTTGGTATGCCCAAACTTGCTGAGATTATAGGCTGTTCTACAAAAACAATATCTACTTTGTTTAGTTGGATAGGTATAAAAGAAGCAACAACAGAAGAAGCAAGAGAATCTATTGGAGAAATTACAGAGTATGGAAGTGATAGATATTTTGTAAAAGTAAATGCTGTAGTGCAAGGTCAGCCAGTTGAAAAAATAATAACGGTAGATGGCCCAACACTTAGAAATAAAAAATTATTTTATGATGCTGTAATTAGTAAAGCATCTGTTTGGATTCCAGAAATGAAACCTGCGGACTTTGAAGAGATAATGAGAAGAAAATATGAAGCAAGAGAAAAATCTAAAGACTATGTTGAAGACGCAGAAGAAGATTTAAGATTTGTAAAACACTTTAAAAATTATATTACAGAAGAGAAAGTATATACTAATAAAAAAGAACTGGCTTACTTTGGTATGCCTTATTTTAATCAAGAAAAAAGTATTCTAGAATTTAATTTAGATAAGTTTGAAGATTATT
>VTLG01001886.1_pt1 | contig 19885 bp, 13 predicted proteins | sample 4694571 | NCBI WGS metagenome assembly VTLG01 (sample SAMN12604809, study PRJNA352737) | marine metagenome | biome: ENVO:00000447; feature: ENVO:00000209|ENVO:00000569|ENVO:01000036; material: ENVO:00002151; isolation source: viral sequences binned using virsorter ... | reverse complement strand
TAGTTCTTCTGCATTCCGTGCTGTTCAACATATTACAGCACTGCCTGCTGCAAATGGTACTGATGCTTTAACTACATCATTCCAGACTACTGCAACTGGTGTAGCAGAAGCTACCCTCACTGGCTCTAGTGATGGTCAAGTTATCTATACTCTTGAAGGCAGCCTAGTTGCTGGCGGAACAGCTGGTGATCTTGCGATTCAAATTGCACAGAACACAAGCCATGCTTCTGACCTCAACCTCAAAGCTGGTTCATTCATTGAGTACATGCGCTTCTAAGCGTAGGGTGGGGAGCACCTCAGAGTCGGACTCCCCTCTCATTGGCATAGGCCCGTACGCGGATACCCTTTGCCGTCTAGACGGTGGGACAGACCACAACCTTTTAAATTTTCAATCGATTGAGAGCAACGTAAATTATACAAACTCTCTGAATAATGGCAAATACACTTGCAACCAGTATTGGTACCATTAATAATACCAGCCAGACCCCGCTCTCGCTCGGTACTGCTTATGATACCAAGTACGCAACCTATCTAAAGCTGTTCTCTGGTGAGCTTTTCAAAGCTTATGAGTCAGCAACGATAGCTAAAGGAACTGTACAGAACCGTCAGCTAAAGAACGGTAAGAGTCTACAGTTCATCTTCACTGGTCGTATGCAAGCGGCTTATCATACTCCAGGTGAACCCATTCTCGGATCGGGTGATCCTCCAGTAGCAGAGAAGACTATCGTCTGTGACGATCTTCTCATAAGCTCAGCTTTCGTATATGATCTTGATGAAACACTTGCTCACTACTCCCTGAGAAGTGAGATCTCTAAGAAGATCGGTCATGCTTTGGCCGAAGCTTACGATAAGAAGGTATTCCGTACCATCGCAAAAGCAGCTCGTGAAGCTCATCCAATCACTGCATCACCAGGCCCAGAGCCAGGCGGTTCAATCATTAAGATTGGTGCTAATAACGAGTATGATGCTCAGCGTTTGGTTGATGCATTCTTTGAAGCAGCAAGTATTCTTGATGAAAAGAACCTACCTAAGACTGGACGTACTGCAGTACTCGCACCTCGCCAGTACTATGCTCTAGTATCTCAGGTTGATTCTAACATCCTCAACCGTGACTACGGTAACACTCAAGGTAATCTGAACTCTGGTGAGGGACTGGTATCTATTGCTGGTATCAACATCCAACGTTCTAACAACCTACCTTTCCAAGCTGGTACAGTTAATGCACAAGCTGGTGAGAACAATGATTATTCTGGTGCATTCGCAGACCACGCAGGTCTAATCTACCAGAAAGATGCAGCTGGTGTCGTGGAAGCCATCGGCCCACAAGTACAGACAACTGGAGCTGACGTTAAAACAATGTATCAGGGTGACTTGATCGTTGGACGTCTAGCAATGGGAGTTGGTACACTCAACCCTGCTGCTGCTATTGAAATACAAACTGCTTGAGGTATACTATGTCAGTTAAACCTGGAGTAGCAACAACAAGAACTATCCCTGCAGCTCAAGCTGTGGGGACTACACGTTCTGAAACACAAGGCGCTATGACCCCTTTAGAATATGGAAGACAGTTACAATCTGACGGTCTTACAGCTAGAGGTGACGCTAATACTTAATAAATAATTATGGCAAACGCTGCAACAGCCGCTGGAAACAATGGCGTTTCCGGCGCAACTTCAACAACCACTGCCTTGCGTGCTTCTGTATCGCAAACTGAAGGTGGTTCATTCTCTCGTAGTGATGTAAAGTCTGAGACTAAAAACCTCCGCTTTGCTTACACTGGAGTAGAGTGCGATACCCCAGCGGTATCACGTTAACAAGGGGAGCTTCGGCTCCCTTTTTTTTATTTACATAAATTAATTATGGCTTTCCCTACTACAAACGCTGCAGAAGAATTACCAGCAGTAAATGAAATATTGGCGTCTGTAGGACAGGCACCTGTAACTACGTTAGATCAAACCAACCCGGACGTTGCGATTGCTTACGATACATTAACTAATGTATCACGTGAAGTACAGAGTGAAGGCTGGAATTTTAACAGAGAAGAGTATGTTAAATTCACCCCTGATGTTAATGACGAGATCTTAATAGCAAATAATATATTACAAATAGATTTACATGATGAAGTAGATAATCAATATGAAGCAATAAGACGGAATGGTAAGTTATATGATAAAGTAAATCATACCTACACCTGGGATTCTACTAAATGGTCTAGTGGTGTTAGATGTGATGTTGTTTATTTCTTTGATTGGGTTGACCTGCCTAGGCCTATTCAAGATTATATTGTAGCTAGAGCTGCAGCCATTGTATCCAGTAGGATAGTAGGTGACTCTCAGCAGTACTCAATACTACAACAGAAAGAAGCATGGAATAGAGCACAAGCTCTAGAGTATGAATGCAATCAAGGTGACTATACATTCTTTGGACATCAAAGAGGTAAGAAACCTTATGATAGTTATCAACCTTATAAAGCATTGTATCGCTAATGGCAGCTGTAACTCAAACAATTCAAAATTATCTAGGTGGTGTATCTAACCAGCCTGATGATAAAAAGATGCCAGGTCAGGTAACAGGCGCGCTTAATGCCTATCCTGATCCAACATCTGGTCTTACTAAAAGACCTGGTTTTAAATTTATAACAGAACTTAAAGATGGTATAACCACTGCAGGATCATCTTTTGATAATACTGATTTAGATAATGCTAAATGGTTTTATTATAATCGTGATGAAGATGAGAAGTATGTAGGATGTATTGTAGGTAAAAGCACCAGCACTTATGGTGAGATACATGTATGGAACACAGTAGCTGATGATGCTGTAGTAGCTACTGTTGATACTATTGTAGGTGGTTCTGGTTATTCAGCAGGAGCTACAGGCACATACCTCAGCACAACATCAGATGGCTCTGGTACTGGGTTGACAGTTAGAATATCTTCTGTCAGCACTGGTGCTATAACAGGGGTAGAGATTGTTGACGGTGGTAAAGGGTACGCAGTTGATGAAACTATTACTATCCCTGGTGGTAACGGAGCTGGTAGAGTAGATGTAGCTACTATTAAAAATGGTGTTATTAAAAAGTGTCATGTAACTTATGGTACTAATGCTAGAGAGTATTTAGGTAAGAAAGAAACAGCTGATACAGTGGCATCTACTTTGTCTACTGATTATGACTTCTTAACTATTAGAGATACCTCTATCATTACTAATAAAAACAGAGTCATAACAACTAAGACCGCTCCAACTGGTGAGCCTCTTAAAAGAAATGCTACAGTAAGGATACATCTTGTAGAGTATGCAGCTAAGTATAAGATTTCAGTTACAGTAGGTAGTACTACACAGACAGCTGAACTTAATACTAAATCTGGTGACACAGCAGCAAGCGATGCTGCTACAACTAACTTCTTAAAAGCTAGTGACATACTAAATACCTTACAAGATGGTAGTGTTGAAAATACTTGCGGAGCTTATTCTGGACATACTGGTGGTCTTACTGCTATGAATGCTGATAGCTCTAATATAGATGCTACAGTTATAGGTAATACTATAGAGATAACAGGTGATAAAGACTTTACAGTTAAAGTTGAAGGAGGTAGAGATGGTAGTGCTCTTACTGTTTATCAAGATTCTGTAGATAGCATAACACAACTAGCCTCTTCAACAAAACATAATCGTAAGGTAAAAGTTATAAATACATCAGGTGCCTTTGATAGTTATTATGCTAAATTTGTAGCTAATGATACTACTAACAATGGTGATGGTGTGTGGGAAGAAACAGTTGCTGGTAATGTTTCATTAGGTTTAACTGCCTCTAATATGCCACATAAATTGTACAATGACTTAAGAAACCATTTTACATTTGAGGCTATTACTTATGTAGATAGACAGGTTGGTGATGATACTACTAATGAACACCCATCATTTAATGGTAATACTATACAACAAGCTTTCTATTATAATAATAGGTTAGGGTTCCTTACTGAAGATAATGTTTCTATGAGTCAATCTGGAGACTTCTTCAATTTCTATATGATATCAGCACAAACATCAACTGATGCTGACCCTGTTGATATCAGTTGTTCTAGTGTTAGACCTGCTGTATTGCATGGTATAGTACCTTCAGCTAGTGGTCTATTATTATTCAGTCAGAACCAGCAGTTTGTTATGTTCTCTGCTGATGGTAATTTAACTCCTAGCACAGCATTGATAAGAGGTTTATCGAACTACAGAATGGATACTAATATAGATCCAGTTGATGTAGGTACTTCTGTTAATTTTGTAAGTAAGACACATGATACCTCTGGTTACACAAGAGTCTTTGCCTTACAACCACAAGGTATAGGTCAGATACCAAGAGTTGTTGACATAGGCAGAGTCGTGTCTGAGTATGTTCCTGCAACAGTAACTAGTTTAACTGCTAGTCCGCAGAATAGTTTTATTACTATGTATGGTAGGACTCTTGATAAGATGTATTTCTATCGTACGTATAATGATGGAGAAAGAGATATATTACAAGCTTGGTTTAACTGGCAACTACCTGGTAATGTACATTATATAACTGTTGATTCAGATACTATGTATGGTATCATAAAGACAGGTTCTGGTAGTGATGCTAGGTATAATCTAGTTAGTGCTACAATGACACAAACACCTGAAGAGGAGATTGTTGTCACTAGTACCGGACAGCAGGTTAACCCTCATATGGATTTCTACACAGCAGCTACTAATGCAGCTGGAACTCATACTGTTGTGTATGATTCATCAGGTGATTTTTCTAAATGTTATATACCGTTTAAAGATGTAACTAGTCTTGAACCTGTTATACTTATTTCAGGTAATGCTACTACCAACTTTTCTGGTACTACTGAGTCTGGCTTTACGATCACACCAACCCGTGGATCAGATGGTAATGGTACCTATTTCAAAGTACCGTACAAAGACTTATCTGGACAAGCGGCTAAGGTCTTCTTAGGTTATAAATATAGTTATGATATAACATTACCTAAATTATATTATCAAAAAGATCCTTCAGGGAAGATGGCTGATTATACAGCTAATCTTACTATAGCTAGATTAAAGTTCTCTATAGGACAGTCTAGTGTTGTAGGATTTAAACTTAAAAGAAAGGGTGTTCAAGCTAATACACAATCCTTTACAGGAGATGGTAGCACTACTGCATTCTCACCTGACTTTGATGTGAAAGATATAAATGATGTGATTGTTAAAAAGAATGGTGCTATACAAACGAAAGTAACAGATTATACTATAGCAGCTCATTCTACTCTTACAGATAAAGTGACAGTAACCTTTGGTTCTGCACCTGCAGCTGCTGTTACATCAGCTAATACTACCACACCTGCTGATTCTATTGAAATATATGTAGATCAATGGTATACATTACAACCTACACAAGATGCTAATTATTATTTAGGAGATGACGTACCTTTAGATACTCAATCTCTATTCACTGTACCCATACATCAACGTACAGATAACTATACTTTAAGAGTCTTTAGCGACTCTCCATTCCCAGTAGCTTTAACTTCTATGTCTTGGGAAGGGAATTATTCACCACGCTATTATAGACGCACATGACACCCAAAGCACGTTTTGTTCCGATACCAGAAATACCTTATATATGGCATGAAATTAAACCACTTATAGATAAAGCTTTAGTACATTCACAAGGAGAGTTATTAACAGCAGATGTTCTTAGCTCTCTTTTGAATAAGGAGTTATTTCTATTTATAGGTATAGATGGTGAGGAGATAAATAGTGCTTTAATTGCAGAGTTAGTGGACTACCCACGTAAAAGAAACTTTAGAATTCTAACCTGGTCTACAAGGTCAGGACATGATTTTGAGTTATGGATAAACTTATTAAATGTTATAGAAGAATTTGCTAAGAGTGCAGGTTGCACATCTTTAGAAGCATGGGTTCGTAAAGGTTTAGTTAAACGTCTAAAATGGGACCATGAATATTCAGTTGTATCAAAAAAATTATAGGAGGTAACGTATGTCAGGTGGTAGGAATACTAATAAAAAACAAGTAGAGAAGCAGTATGAATACGACAAGGCGGTTCATAACTACGGTTGGGAAACTAAGATGCTTAAGTGGGACCAAGCGATGTCCCAATATAATGCTAAGATAGCTAATGATAGAGATACTAGAGATTATGAGCATTCTCAGAAAGTAGCAGCATGGGAAGATGCTGAAGCTATTAGAAATTTTAAATATCAAAACCAACGAGCTGCTCATAATGCTTCTGTAAAGGCTTATAATAAACAACTTGACTTCAATTCTTTAGCTCAAGAGATATCATTAAACGATAATACTAGAAAATATAATGAAAGAATGACAGAAATAGGTTTCAAGAATGAAAACCTAATGATGAAATTTGATCATACTAAGACAGCTCAGCAGCAAGGTGTTAGGCAGTATAAAGAAAAAGCTTTACTAACAGAAGCTGGTTTAGCTGCAGGTCTTAGAGATGCCTCTGATCAGGCAGGGTTTGAAGCTCGTGAACAGTTAAGTCAGTTAGAAAAAGCTAAATCAGATGCTGCTAGAAAAGGTGTAGAGCTTACTATGGAGAGTTTATCTAAACAAGGTAAGGTTAGAGCTACAGGTCAGACTGGTAGAAGTGCTAGGAAAAATCTGCAAGCAGTATTAGCTGAACATGGTAGAGGACAAGCTGCTTTAGTAGGTATGATCACGCACCAAGAGAAGGATAATGCTTTAGCATTCGATAGAATACAAAAGAAACTTGAACAAGCTACAACCAAAGCTGCTTTAGATTATGCTACACTAGCCACAGATGTAGCTCAAACTGTTGAAAGAGCTGATATGCAAATACTTCAAGCTCAAGAAGGCACTGGTTTAGGACAGAGAGAGTTAAAAGAAAGCTTAAAAAGTGCTAAAGCACAGAAAGAAGTTGATGATCAAAATATACAACTTAAGAAATATGGTGCTGATCTTAGTGCAGAAAATAGCATTGCACCTGATGCACAGAAAGAACCTGTACCTGCATTCCCAGTTAAGATAAAAGATCCTCAAACTGTTCCCCCTCCTGAACCTTCTTGGGATAGGCATGAAGCAGTTAAACCAATTAAAGGTGCTGTATCTAAAGGCCCTAGCTTAATTTCACAGATACTATCAGATGATCGTTTGAAATATAATATGAATCGTGTGGGTACATCTAACAAAGGTATACCAATATATACATTTAAATATAGACATGAAGGTAAACACGGACCTGAGTATATAGGAACCTCAGCACAAGATCTCATTCAGATGGGTCGTAGTGATGCTGTAGGTCGTCTAGAAAAAGAAGGGTTCTATTATGTAGATTACAGTAAGCTGGATTTACAATTTGCTAAAGTACCAACTTAATTAAAACTAATGACTTTATATCAAGGGTACGCCCAACAGAAAGGTTTTGACCCAGTAGATATACCTGATCCCTCTGCCAAGATTTTAGCCCAAGGGCGGGATCAAATGGCGGCTATGGAGAAAGTACTCGCTCAGAATAAAGCTGCTGCTGCTCAGACTGTAAGAGACTTAGAAAGACGAGCACAGATAGAGTATGAAAATAGCGAGACAAACTTTAACCTTAAAATGGGTTATCGTGATATAATCGCTAAATCTAAGTGGAAGAATTTTGAAAGGGAAATAAAGAATGAAGAGATAAGGCAGAAGAATAGAGAAAATAGTAGACAAGATCTTATAGCCCTTATTAAGTTCGTACCAACTGGACTTAAAGCTGTTAAGGCTATGGAAGAACAGCGTAAGAAAGGTGTAGATCAGTTTGCAAGGCAAATCTATGATCAGTATGGTATTGGTGCTAAGAAGTGGAATCAGATAAGAGAGATTGATAGACACACCTGGAACTACTCTATGCACCAAGAGGGTTTCCTAGCACAAATGGATCTTGAAGGTGTGCCTACTGATGTCTTAAATCGTATACGTCGTTCAGGTGGTTATGCCTCTTTAAGAGTCGCAGAGATGAGTGCTCTTCGACTTGCTAGGCGTATGGAAGGTGTGTATGCAGAAAGGGCGAATGATCAATTTGAAGTAGCAGGACAGCAATTAAGTATTAATGATGCTCCTAGTGAACATCTACAAGAATTGTTTCGTCTGATAGAAGCTGATGAAAGAGAAAAGCTTGGAGACGCTTGGCCCTCTTCTAATGTTTGGTATTCTTCAGGTGCTTATGACATAGCTGAACAAGCTAGAGCTAGTGTTAGAAAAAAGAAAGTTACTAACGAGCAGAGGATTGCAGAATCTAAACAACATGATGATGAACTAGATATTATAAAACATCAAATAGGTCGTAATAATGGAAAAGGTAGATGGTCTGGTCCTATAGGTATTGTAAGTAGTACTTACTTTTTAGCAGGTGGAGAAGATGCTCCACGTGAGATGTTAGTACGTGCTCGTAGAAGAGTTGTAGCAGCTACTGTTCAGGGGTTACAAACAGGTGAGATTCAATGGGAAGACGTACAAGGTTTAGAGAATTTAGCAATAAATGTTAGAGGACAAAAAGGTAAAGTAAAATGGGGCACTCACTTTGCAAAAGAGTGGAGACAAATAGAAGAAGCTGGTATTAAAGCATCTCAGCATGAAACAGCATCAGCATTAATAGGTTCTAAAATGAGAAAAGCAGCTGATGAATCGATGCTTGAAGAGTTAACTCAGTTATCCTTATCAGAAGAATCAGTATCACCAAGCACTTGGACTCAAATGATTGGTATAGCTCAGAAGAAAGGCTTCACTAAAGCTGAGCAATATGCAACCAAACAACTAGCTACTGGTCAGAACACTGACAATGATTCTATAGCTGAGGCTATACTCACAGCGAGAGCTGCTAGAAATGAAATCATCACAGATACTGAAATAGATGCATTACAGATGAGTGATAATGCTAGATTGATAGCTAAAACTGAAGCCAGAAAGCATAATAAATTCTTACCACAAACAGGTGAAGGTGGTACTGCTGAACGTTTAAAATCAATTATTAAAGCTGAACTTGAAGATATAATCCCAAGAAATAATGCATGGGATAAAAATGCTAGTCATGATGATGCTGCTAAAGGAGCTTTTGAAATAGCTTCTGGTCATTATAGAACTGGTATAGAAAAAGAAAACATGTCTCATGAGGCTGCTTATGAGTATGCTCGTGATATGATCACTAAGGTTATACGAGATCCTGAAGGTGATTTTGCTAAAGGTGGTCCCCCTGGTAATAGGGGTCATAAAGGTTATATAGCTGATCCAAATAGAGATATGATCAGAACTGATACTGATTATTTACACAGTGTATTAAGGTTAGAGCCTACACGTGTTAGCAGTGAACCTTTATTAGCAGAGGCTGATGTTAGATCAAAGATAGCTCGTTTAAGTAAAGGGTTAAGAACTAATGTAATGCCTAGAGCTGAATTAATTCGTTCTGTTACTGGTATAAAACATATAGATCTTCTTTTAGGACAAAGGGAATACTACGCTAATAAAGAGATAGCAGAGACAGGTGCTACTACTATACCTGAAATACCTGAATGGTATATAAAAGAAGCGAGGAGAGTAGAAGACTTTGTTGGACCTAATGCACAGAGATTACTTGATACTTACTTACCTAGTAAAGTTAACCAAGCATTCATGGATAGTGGTAATAGCGTACCTTATATAGAACCTATAGTTAGTAAGGTTAAGCCTATTGCACAGAAGCTATCAGGTGGTGACTATAATTCTTTAGGTGGAGAATCTAGTAACGACTTAGTAGGGTTTGATCTCACTGGAGCTACTATTAGACATGTACTTCTTATAGCAGAAGAGCACCCAGTTGTCGGCGCTTACCAACTATCTGGCGAGGAAATTGAAATGGCAGCTGATGAAGCTGGTATAGCTTTTGATACTCCATTTAATTCAGAAACTCAAGATAAGTTGTTCCAGACTTTATTGAAATCTGGGGGATGGGAACCACCAATTATTGAAGACGAGGAAGAAGCTTTACTAGTTAGTTCAGCACGTAATGTATTGACCAATCCTAATCGTAGTGAATTAGGTTACCACGAAATTGCATTATTAAATCCTAAAGCACGCTCTTATTTATATAATATACAGGAGAGATATGCAACCACTTGATAATATACATGAAGAAGATAAGGAACTAGATCCTTACCATAAGAGTCATGTAGAAGAGCAGCAAGCTCAGCAAGAGTACTGGGCAGATGAAGAGACTCCAGAGCGTATAGAAGGTTCTGAGTTAGAAAATCAAGCAGCAGAAGAAGAGATTCAAGAAGAAGAAGTAGATACACTTACTAACTGGACTCATAAAATACCTGTAGCAGGTCATATTAAATATGGATTAGACTCAGCTGCTCTTGGAGTAGGGGATTTTGTCTCTGATGCTGTAGGCCTTGTACCTTGGTTAAAACCTGCCGATGAATGGTGGGACAAGAACTCACCAAGATCTACAGCTCCTGCTCATAAATTAATAAGAGATGCTTCTTCAGTTATCATACCTAGTATGGTAGGTGGTTCATGGTTAGTTGGCGGAGCTAAAGCTATGGTAGCAGCTAAAGCTCTCTCAGTACCTAGTTTTGTTAATACTCTTGGTACTATCGGTGCTTATGCTGGTGTAGATACTGGTGTTGCTATGATCTCATCTCACTCAAAAACAGATGACAACCTAGGAGCTACTCTTAATAATTGGTTAGGATGGAAGTTACCTTGGGCTACTAGACCAGGTGATGATCCTGATGTACGATGGAAGAAGAATGTTTATGAAGCTGCAGGTTTAGCAGCAGGTGTTGAACTAATTGGAGCTGCTTTTACTTTTGGTAAGAAAGCTAAATTATTTCCACGTGATGCTGGTGCTGAAGAGATCATAGGACGTAAAAGATTAAGTGTATTAGAAAACGGTGATGAACCTTTAACAGGATCTACTGCAGTTCGTAGGGCAGCAGTTGAATCAGCAGAAGAAGCTGAGATGATTGATGCAATAAAACGTGATCCAGAAGGTAGAGAATATAATGCTTTTGTAAATGATCTGGGAGAAGACTCAGCAGGTAGAGCTACTATTAATACTGATGCTGATCCTTTAGAAGCTAAATTACATCAAACTCAGATTCAAGGTAATTTAGGTACTGTGCACGGGAGAGCTACAGCAGTAGCTGATGAATCTTTTGCTAAACAGTTTGCAAAAGCTGTTGATGGTAATGAACGTGCTCAGCAGTTAGATCAGCTATTTGATAGTATGTCTCCTAACTTTGATGCTGTTGTAACTAATGGTGTCTCAGACATAAAAGTCACTGCTGAACAGATGAATAGGTCTGTAGATAATTTAACACAAGCTCTTTATGGTTCAGATATTAGTTTTGGTGAGTTTCAGTATATTGTTGATGATATGAAGACAACAGTATTCGATTCTAATCAAATTCTAGATGAAGAAGGGTGGGTAGCTGCCTCTCAAGCATTTAAAAATGCATATGATACACTGTTTGATCCTAATCAAATGAGAGCGTCTGCTATGATCACACAGAATGCTGCTGATAATGTCAGCGATACTGCAGCTGCTGTGAAAATGCTAGGCGATCAAGTGGATACTACAAGACAGTATCAACTTATGTTTGAGAAAATGAATCTCCTTGATTCTGAAATTAAAGCTAATAAATTCATTACCAGTAAAGCTGCTGAATACAAAAAGTTAAAAGAGTCAGGTAGTGTAGAAGCTACAGTTAGCTGGTTAAACAGACAGGGTAAAGATTTTGATACATATTTAAAAAGAGTAAAGCAACAGAATCAAAAGTTTACTGAAGAATTATTCAGTGTAGCAAAGAATAATCCAAAATACTTTGATGCATTAAAAGAAGCTTATTTTGCTTCAGATGGTAATGTAGATGAATTACATAAATTACATGTCTGGACTGAGAAGCACATAGGTTTGATTAAAAAAGGGGTTATTGATGGAGATCCTGAAGTACCTAGCTTATTAGTAAAAGGTTTGCATGGTGCAAGAGTTAATAGCTTGCTTAGTGGTTTATCTTCATTAAGAGCTATGACAGGTAACTCTATGTTGACTGCTATTAAACCTATATCAGTATTTACTGGTGCTTTTATGGGAGGGGATATGCAGACATTAAAGAGAGCTTCATATACTTTTGGCGGTATCTCAGAGAACCTTAAACGTGGCTTTAAAGTCATGCAAAGAGAATGGAAGTTAGCATCTGCTTTCCCTGAAGAAGCTATGATGCGTGGTCGTGCTGATATGAAGCTAGCCAGAACAACAGATATGAATGCTATGGATACCATGGCAGAAGTCTGGAGACAAGATGGCGAAAATGGTAAGGTAGCTATGTGGAATATGGCTAAAGGTTTGACATGGTGGAATAAGCAATGGTTTGTACGTTACGGTACAAATGCTTTATACGCTATTGACGGCTTTACCAATTCTTTTATGGCTAGCGGTATGGCACGTGCTAGAGCTTATGACGAGTTATTTGATGCTACTAAAGGTTCTCTAGATGATGTTAAATTCCAAGAGTTACAACGTAAGTTATATAACAACGCTTTTGATGAGACAGGTCTTTTAACAGATGAAGCTGCTAGACAAGCTTCTAAAGAGATAGCGCTTAACTTAGATAATCATACAGTTAAGAAGCTAGAAGAATTTATGGATCATGTACCAGCTGCTAAAGCTTTATTCTTATTCCCTAGAACTGGTGTAAACGCATTCCAGCTTGGTTGGTCATTTAATCCTCTTAGTAACCTTGGTCCTGCTATGACTAAAGCACGTAGGACATTAGGAGCTAAAACAGCACAACAGAAACTAGCTGCTTTAGCTGAGCATGGTATTGATGCTACACAGGATGCTGATGCAGCTTTTGCCGCATTAAAGTCTGAATATCTTGGCCGTCAAATCATGGGTAGTACTGTGGTTATGGGTGTTGGTATGTGGGCATTAGAAGGTAATATGACTGGTAATGGTCCTCAAGATGCTGGCGAACGTCGTCGTATGATGGCTATGGGTTGGGAGCCTAACTCTATTAAGAATCCTATAACAGGTGAATGGAGGAGTTATAAAGGTTTTGAACCGTTTGAACAGGTACTTGGATTGACAGCTGATATTGTATACCAAGCTAATCGTGTAGATCAGTCTTTAACTGAAGATTGGTTTAGAAAACTAGGGTTTGCTATCAGTATGAATATAACTAATGATACATTCCTAGGTGGATTTGAACCACTTGTTGGACTTATATCTGGTGATCCTGGTGCTTGGACTAGATTCTGGTCTGGGCAGACAGATATGTTAGTACCATACAAAGGTGCAAGAAGTATACTTAATAATGCTATCACTCCACAGCTTAAAGATGTAGAGAATGACTTCTTTGCGTTCCAGAAGAATGCAAATAAATTCTTACTTCCTGCTGGTGGGCAAGGAGATCCATTAAAAGATCTTTTAGATATTTATACAGGTAAACCTATTAGATATCATGAGCCTTTAACAGCTGCTTTCAATGCTGTACTCCCTATGTTTAAACAGAATGGAGACTTAGAGCCTTGGCGTCAGTGGTTACTATCTACAGGATGGGATGGCCTACAGAAAATCAGAAGAAATAAATTCACAAGACAGCCTTTAAATGATGAAGATAGATATTTCTTGAATAACTGGATTGCTAAAAACGGTAATCTTAAATCTCAAATAGTCGCTTTAATGACTGAAGGCGATGGTTATTGGAATAAAAAATTAAAAGAATATAAGAAGGAAAGAGGACTACAAACTCAAGACGACTTCCCTATTAAAAAGACTCTACTTTATAGAGAATTAGACGCAATACATGATCGAGTATTTAACGGTGCATGGGATGCCTTAGAGGTTTATAATGAACAATTCACTACACTTGGTAGTGAGATACAACATAGAAATTATGAACTAGGAAGAGGTAGATCTGGACAAGCAGCTACTACACAAAAAGGTATAAGAAACTTACAACAAATGCGTAAATAAGCATTATGGCTACAACTTCAAATTCATATACAGGCAACAATTCCACCGTTGATTTTGCTTTTACATTTCCATATTTAAATAGTTCCGACATTAAAGTTAGTGTCGATGAAGTGGTTCAAACACTTACAACTCATTACACATTACATAATGCAACAACAATTCGTTTTGGTACAGCCCCAGCGACTGACAAAAAGATAAAGATTTATAGAGATACGTCAAGTACTACATTATCTTCGACTTTCTACCCAGGTTCGGCGATTAGATCGAGTGATTTGAATGATAACTTTCAACAAAATCTATATGTTACTCAAGAATCAGAGAATGATTCCACTGAAGCTCTTAGTAACTCTAGGGTTCTTGAAAGTGGTGCTTACGTATCTGCTATTACAAAAGCTACTACAGCTATAAGTACTGCTAATACAGCTTCCACTAACGCAACTAATGCCGTTAACACAGCTAATACTGCCTCTACTAATGCTACTAACGCTGTTAATACAGCAAACTCAGCATCTACTACAGCAACAAACGCTTCAAATTCTGTAGGTGATAAAATAGATCAGGATGGTAGTGTAGCTATGGAAGCTAACCTTGCTATGGGTACTAACAAGATCACTGGTCTTGGGGATCCTACAGCAGATCAAGATGCAGCTACAAAGAAACATGTAAGCGATAATTATTATAATAAAACTGATGCTGATTCTAGATTCTATAACCTAGCTAGTACTGAAGAAATACAGTCAGGTGAGACTTGGTCAGCAGCAGATAATAAAATAGCAACAACATCAGCTATTGATAATAGAATTATTGACCTAGTTGATGATGTAGGTGGTTTCGTACCGATAGCAAATGAGACATCATTTCCCAATGCTAATCCTGATGTAAATAATGGAGCAGGTACTCTTGTAAGTATCAAAGCTTTGTCTACAAATTATACCTCTAATGGCAGTGGTGTTATTAGTGTTTCTAATGGTACAGTAGGAAATTCTACTGTTACTATAAATGGAGCCGAGAATAGCACTACTTACAATAGTGGTTTTGGTATGATTGTAGAGACAACTACTACATTAAATACATATACATTCCATAGATTAGTACCTAAAGCCACTGAAGTGACTACAGTAGCAAGTAAAGCTACTGAAATAGGTAGGCTTGGTACAGCTGCTGCTGTCGAAGATTTAGGTATACTAGGTACTACTGATGTTGTAGCAGATATGGCATTACTAGGTACTTCAGATTGTGTAGCAGATATGGCTATACTAGGTACGAGTGATGTAGTATCTGACTTAGAAGCATGTGCTAATAATGCTACTAATATAAATACTAATGCTAGTAATATAGGTAATATTAATGCTGTAGCTGGTCAGATTGTACATGCCGAAGATCTCGGTTTGATTACTGAATCACTTACCACTGAATCAGGTAATAATATAAATACAGTAGCTGATAATATTAATGATATAAATAGCTTTTCTGATATTTATAAAGTAGCAGGTTCTCAACCTGGAAGCCCTAGTGGTGGTGACTTATGGTATGATTCCAGTGTACCAATATTGAAATATTATAATGGTAGTTCTTGGAACAATATATCAGATGGTGGTATTGGAAACTTGATTGAAGACCACACACCTGAACTATATGCAGCTTTAGACTGCAATGATAAGAACCTCACTGAAGTAGCAACTATCAGTGGTACTAATTTACAAATTGACTTCGGAACTCTCTAATGGCTAAAAAATTACAATTAAGAAGAGGTACAACCTCTCAACACAGTAGCTTCACTGGAGCAGTTGGAGAAGTTACTGTAGATACCGACAAGAAAGTTGTTGTCGTACATGACGGCAGTACCGCAGGTGGTGTGCCTATGGTAAAAGCAGCTGGGCCTACATTTACAGGTACTTTAACAGCTGCTGATTTAGATATATCTGGTGATGTAGATGTAGATGGTACATTAGAAACAGATGCATTGACTATTGGTGGTGTTACTTTATCAGAAACTATTGCCGATACTGTAGGCGCAATGGTTACTAGTAATACTGAAACTGGTATAACAGTAACATATGAAGATGGTGATAACACCTTAGACTTTGCTATTGGCACTCTTAATCAGAATACAACTGGTACAGCTGCTATTGCTACAGCTATAACTGTTGCAGATGAAAGCTCAGACACAACTTGTTTCCCTACTTTTGTTACAGCAGCTACAGGCGATCTTGGTGCTAAATCAGATAGTCAGTTAACTTATAATTCAAGTACAGGAGCTTTAGGAGCTACAACATTTGTAGGTAATGTAGATGCTGTAGATATAGATGTAGATGGTACAGCTAACCTAGATGCTGTTGATGTTGATGGTGACATAGATTTAGCTGGAGATCTTACATTTTCTGGCGCTGCACGTGATATTAAACTTTTAGATAATACGGCAGCAGCTTTAGATATAACTGAATCTACTAATTCTTATATTAAATTTGATACTACTAATGGTGATGAATTAATTACAGTATCAAAAGCTTGTGCAGGTGCTGTATTTACTCATACTGCTCAAACAACTGGAAACATCACATTTGACTTTGCTAATGGTAATAATCAGAAGGTAACTTTAACTGGAAACCCTGCTTTTGTAGAACCTAGTAATCAAGTTGCTGGTCAATCTGGTTCAATTTTTATAATTCAGGATGGTACTGGTTCGAGAGTAGCATCATCATGGCATGCAGATTGGAAATTCCCAGCAGGAACTGATCCTGTACTTACAACAGCAGCTAATGCTGTAGATAGGCTTGATTATGTTATTCTAGCTGATAATAGTATACATGCTGTGGCTTCATTAAATGTGAGTTAAGCTGATGTCAATATTAAGTAGTAACGCAAGGATTGGAGCTTCGCAACCTTCTGCAAGTGCTGATGAAGAATATCTAATACAAAGAAGTCTTAGATTTGATACAGGTGGGAATGCGGTTTTAACACGTACTCCAAGTTCTGCTGGTAATAGAAGGACGTGGACATGGAGTGCTTGGGTAAAAAGAAATAAAATAGGTTATGAAGCGAGTAATATGGAAGAAGTATTATTTGCTGTGAATGCCGGTACAACTGACTCTGAAAGTGCCTCCATACACTTTGGTGAAGAGGATGAGCTTTGTCTTACTATGGGTTATCCTTCTCATGATTTAAAATCTACGGAGGAATATCGAGATACCGCTGCGTGGTATCATATAGTAGTTGCATGTGATGTTACACAAGGAACTGCTGCTGATAAAGCAAAGTTATATGTTAATGGTGCAGAAGTAGGTAGTTATAGAACAGATCAACGTTCAGATTGGACTGATACAGATTGGGCATTTTGTGGTGCTCACCAGCACAATATAGGTGATAAGGCTAACAGTACTAGGCCATATAGTGGTAAGTTAGCGAACATCCACTTCATTGATGGCACTATGTGCGAACCAAGCGCCTTTGCTTTTGAGCATCCAACTACTGGACAATGGGTTGCAAAAGAATTTTCTGGATCATATGGTACAACTGGTTTCTGGTTACCTTTTGATGACAATAGTGGTACAGGATCAAGTCAAATAGGTGACGATGAATCTGGTAACGGTAATGATTGGACAGCTACTAATATCTCTGTAGGTGATGATGATCAAGCTGATGCAACAGTTGATTCGCCTTCAAATTATTTACCAGATGGCGGTAATGATCGTTTAGGAGGTGTTACTAGAGGTAATTACTGTGATTTAGATTTCAGAAAGGGTGTGACTTATAGAGATGCTATTGCTAATGGTGGTATGACTTTTACTACCCATAGCATATCTGCTGATGGTTTACATGTCTTCGGGTCGTGGGCATTACCTCCTACTGGAAAATGGTATTGGGAGCAGAAATGGACTCATAATATAGGATTCCCTGGTATAAATAGTAATTGTGTTAGGGGTGATAATACACAACTAGGTACCATGAAAATCTATAACAGTAATGGAGATATTAATGGTACTACTAATGCTACTTGGACTACTGGTGACTGGATAGGATGTGCTTATGATGCTGATAATGGTACACTAAAGTTTTATAAGAACGGTAGTTTACAAACAAGTAGTCACTTTTCGAGTGTTGGTTACTCTACTGGGCCTTGGTATCCACAAATAAGATGTGACAGAAACTCTCAAGTACACATAAATTTTGGCCAATATCCGTTTGAGTATGAAGCTCCTGCTAACCATAAATGTTTATGTTCAACTAATCTACCTGACATCGGTAGTGGTGATGATTTAAATAATGCTAGAGCTTTATTTGATAGTTATTTATATACAGGTAATGGGTCTGCAAGATCTATAACTGATGCATATAGGTTTGCACCGTCTATGGTTTGGTTTAAAGCTAGAAATGCTGACTATAGTCACGAACTTTATGAAAAACTTAGAGGTGTTGAGAAGAGAGCTGTTCCCGATACAAATGCCACACCAGATACTGAATCCAATGGTTTAACTGCTTTTGGAGATACTGGATTTTCTATTGGTACTGGAAATGGAGTAAATGCTAATACTAAAACTTATATTGCTTGGGCTTGGGCAGCACCTTCAACTTCAGTTAATACAAGTAAAAGTATAGATGGAACGTCCACTTATTTTAGTGCAGCAGCTGGTTTTGAAATGATAAAATATTCCGGTACAGGTAGTGCAGGTCAGTTAGGACATAATTTAGGTAAAGTACCTACATTCATTGTAGTTAAAAACCAAACAATCGATCAGAACTGGGCAGTTTACCATATGGCAATAGGTAATTCATTTAAATTCCGATTTGATGATGATAGAGCTAAGTATGATTGGAATGAATGGGATAATACTGATCATGGTACTGACTATGTTTCACTAGGAGATGTAAGTGGTGTTAACTCTAGTGGTAATGATTATATTGCATATATCTGGGCAGATGTAGAAGGTTTCTCAAAGTTTGGGAAATATACTGGAACAAATGATACACAAGGGAAATTTACAGATTTAGGCTTCAGACCACAATTGCTTATTTTACGGAATTGTGCTGGCGGTAACTTTAATATGTTCGACAGTAAACGCGACACAGGTAATAAAGGATCACCTAATGGTGCTACTGATACGTCTCAAAAACTTAAAGTTGATCTTCACAATGCTGCAGCCACTTCAAATGCTATAGATCTTTATGCTAATGGCTTCCAGTGCAAAACAAATGCAGGTCAAGTTAATGATAGCAATGAATTTGCCTTTATGGCCTGGGCTGAACATCCATTTAAAACCGCAAGAGCACGCTGATTAATTATTATGGCATACACATTAAACGACAAACCTATTGTTCACGGAACTCCTTTTAGATCAGGAGATATGAAGTACACCAGAGCTTGGTGGACTATCAGTTCAGATTCAGAAAAAACTGCTGTTGGTATAAAGACAGTAGCTGATCCAGTTTGGTATGATCAAAGATTTTATTGGGGAAAGGATAATCCAAAATCTATTACAGATCTAAAACCTTTATGGATACAATATCAGAAAGATGCTGCTAGAGGCGCATTAAATAGCACAGATTGGATGGTAGTAAGAGCTGCTGAAGGCGGGACTGCACTATCTTCTGATATAAAAACATACAGAGCTGCTGTAAGGACTAAGTCTAAAGAACGAGAAGATCAAATAACAGCTTGTAGTGATACAGCTGCATTAGCAGCTTTAGTAGGAGCATCTCCAAATATTCCAGGTACAGCATCTAATGGTGCTACAGAAAGGAAAAAAGAAGATGGATCTTCATATGATCCTAAAGAATGGAATGATATAGCTAATCCGGCTGCACTTAAAGCATGGCCGACTCCTCCCAGCTAAAGCTTCCTAATTATCTGCTGCCTAATCCAATTATCGTAGGCCCAACAGAGCTGC
>VTLG01000177.1_pt1 | contig 19889 bp, 19 predicted proteins | sample 4694571 | NCBI WGS metagenome assembly VTLG01 (sample SAMN12604809, study PRJNA352737) | marine metagenome | biome: ENVO:00000447; feature: ENVO:00000209|ENVO:00000569|ENVO:01000036; material: ENVO:00002151; isolation source: viral sequences binned using virsorter ... | reverse complement strand
GTACAACATTTGTTGCCACATCTTTTCCGCCCCTACATTTTGGACGTACGTGGTCAATGGTGAGTTTTTGTAAATCATAAGTTTCTCCGCAATAAACGCATGTACAATTAAAGTGCTCTTTGATAGCCCTTCTCCAGAGCCTTTTTGATTCTGAACTTGTCATGGTTATTAAATTGTGTAAATAGTGATCAGGGTTTGGTAGTAATGGGGTCATTTTTTAATTTTGAGTCTGCTACGTCGATTGATTGATGGCTTTTGCGTTCTGCCACGGGTTTTACTACCCTTATAATGGGCGGCATCCAACCCGTCACGGTTGCCATATGTTCCAAGTTTTCGATTAAGTTTGTTTGCATTGACTCTAATTGCTAGACCTTTTTTAGTTTTGTTGTATTTCCGCTGCTGTTTGCGACGTTTTGCCGCTGCCTTCGGATTCTTCTTGTAATACTTAGAAGTTTTGCTTGCCATATACTTTCCTCTTTACAAGAGATGGGTCAACTGTAGGTAAAAGTTTGTTTAGCTTGTCTAAAGGACTACCTTCGTAGGCAACGCCAGTAATGTCGTTTGTCTTCAGCCAATCGCATGCTGCTTTTAGATCTTGTGTTGTAGCTTCTCCACTCTTTATTCTATGCAAGAAGTCTTCTGTAACAAGGTAGTGCAGCTCATTAAAACTTTCTTCTGTTGCTTTCCTAGGTAGTTTCTTTAGTTCATCCATTAGACTTTGCCTTTCTTTTGTTTTTTATAGTGATTAATCACATTCTTTTTGTCTTCTATGGTGTAATCTTTACCACTATACTGTCTTTTAATAGACTCGTATACATAGTCTGGCATACCACTAATATTTTGTGCCACGTTTACACCATCTAGCTTTCCATCATTGAAAGCATTAATTTTTTTAGCACCTTTAGATGCACCAGATTTTGCCATTATTCGATACCTAATCCTTTTTTAACTATTTGTAATGCTCTATCATCGAGCTCGTTATCTGTAGACTCAACTAGCTTTTCAAGTAGTTCAACTACAAATTTTTTAAACTTGTCGCTTTTTAATCCTGTTAGCACAAGTGGTTTAATAAGTGCAAACATTATTTAGTCTCCTCTTTTTTAGCTTTAGTTGTTTTCTTTTTAGCAGCCGCTGCTTTCGCTTTAGCTTCTCTTTCTGCTCTTTGTAATGCTATTGTTGATGGCATGATGTTAAAATAATTTGAATTTCTTTTCTTTTTTAGGTGGTTTTACTTTGACTATAGGTACTATGTCCGAACACATCTTATAATTATCTGAGCCGGGTCTATACATAAAGCCTTTTTTCATTAAATCTGCACATTTATGTGCTCGTGTAATCTCGTATTCGAGCTTCATCTTTTCTTCGTATCTCTTTGCCATTTCTTTACACTGTTTATATCCTGACTTATCTAGCGGAACCATAAAGTTAACTTGGAACCCCCAGTTTTCTGCTAGTGTGTAACTTGTAGGCTGCATAAATTCATCTAATGGTTTTGTATGATTACCCATATAAAACGGACTAAACGTCATAGTAGATCCATTACATTGTATGTTAGGACCATATATCTGACGTGACGATGCACCATTGTTCTGAAATTGTACAGCCTGATTAGTTACGTTACCAGTTGCAGCTGCTACAGGATTACTAACATTAGTATCTTCTCCTTCAGCAAATACAGGTGTACTTATTGCGAGAAGATAGAGTAAGAATTGGTAGTAGAATCTGTTTCGATAGTTCTGTCTATTGTTATTGTTTCGATTGTGCCTGCTTCTCTCGTTGTTATTGAAAGATCCCATTCTGTTGCGTTGTTGATTACTGAATAGGTTGTGCCGTCTGCACCAATCGCAGCACTTGGCGTAACATTTGTTCCAGACCAAGTTTTTACCTCGGCTCCTTTTACGTCGTGAACTATCTCTTCTGTTATTGTTTGTTGTGTTGTTGTCGTTGACTGCATCGACCCTGTTGTAAACTGAGGCGTGACAGTGTTTGCTCTTGCTATTGCGGGTGACAACAATGCTAAGAGAAGAATCCATTTTTTCATTTCTTTGGTGTAGTAGGTTCTTTCTTATCTTTTTTACCATTACCTGTAGACAAGCCGAACGTAGCTAATGCTCCAGTAAAAATCGAAGCAACGAACGTGATATCGCCTGCTGTAGCTGACTTTTTGACCATAGGCAGCTCAACATAAGCTAATGTAATAATAAATCCTGACCAGATAACTACACCTAGACGCACTGCTGCACCTAGTACTGCCATCTGCTCTTCATGGTCATCTACATTTTCTTTGAGCTTGGTAAAGATTCCTTTTTTTTCTGGCGGTTTTGTCTCCATTTATTTATCTTACCTTGTATAAATTTTTGTGCTCTTTTTCTAATGTTTTCAATTAGAGGCTGAGTCAGCGTTGTAGCTGCAACAGCTGTCACCGCCGTTGTAACAGCAGTCACTACAACTTCTGCTGAAGGTTGAGGTACTGGCTGTTTAATAAACGGTATTTTTAAGGTAGGTGGTTCGGGTGGTTTTTCTTCTACAGTCTTGACTGGTTCCTCTTCGTGATCTCGTAGATCGCTTGGAGGAACTACCATAGGTTCATAATATGGTACGTCAGCTGTAGGTAAAGGTATTTCTACCGTTTCTATTTTTTTAATATCAGGTAATACTATGGTGGGTATTTCCATTAGTCAGCAGCTTCGGCTGTATTCCCCTTAGCTACCCATTCTTTGTATTCTAGATAATCAGCGTTATCTTCAGAAAGAGGGATACTAAGTACTAAGCCTTTCTTTTCTGTTAATATACAAGTTACCGCACCATCTACATTTTTAAATTGTTTGTAAATTGGATCTATTGGATATGCCATAATTATAACTCCGCATTTAATGCTAATTTTGCACCACTGTTAGTTTCAATCCATACATAATCGCCTACATTTCCTCCGCCTGCGTTTCCATTAGTAATAAATGTACCGCTTTGAGGATTACCGTCATTAAAACCAGAAAAATTGTTAAAGCTGTGGTTGTTTCCTAATCTAGTTCTAAATGTACCAGAACCACTACCAGTTCCATTTGTACTATTTACAGTAGGTTCAGCTCTCATTTCAACAGGGAATCTATATGGACAATAAATACTACTACCATTAGAGTACATTGTTCCACCTAGACCACCTGTCTGACCTCCACCATTTGGGTGTCCAGACATTATCACTATCTGATAATAACGCATACAATCTGCAAGATCTTGGCTAATAAGTTTATGTTGAAAATCTGTGCATGAATCCCCTGCTTCTAATTGAATTCCCGTGAGACGAAAATTGTTTGAAGTTGAATGTAATGGGTTAGCTGTATGACCAGCAGCAGAGTCTGCATCTGCGAAAGCAGTCCAAGTTGATCTTGCTGTACCAGAGCTATAGTTACTACCAGCAACTAACCACCAAAGAATAGTCAACCCTGTACCATTGTCGTTATTTATAACTCCACTTGTATCGCCTGCAAAAGTAAATGTTTTTTTCTCCCAAGTATCTGCACTACTAATTGTGTAAGTTGCACTAACATGTTTTGAGCTATTATCTGACTGTTGTATATTTACAGCATAAGTACCAGTAACATTAGATCTTACGTAAAAACTAAGTGATATGGATTTAGCACTACTTGTTCCAAAAGCTAAACTTTGTAAATTTTGTCCTTCTATTCTGTGCCTAATTGCAGTAAATTGACTAGCCCCAATACTTGTATCAGCAGAATTAACAGTTAATTTCATACTTTTAGCAAACCCGTCAGGAGCAGTTGACGATTGGTTAACATCAAATCTTGCCGAAGTGTGTATTATTCCAAATCTATCTAAAGTAATGTCATTAGTAGATGGAGCGTCATATTGTACCTGTGATCCATCGTGCTGACCTCTTTGTGAGATATTCATTGCTCCGTTAACTACAAAGTTGGTTGCTGTACCAGCAGAACTAATACCTGTAAGGTTTGCTCCACTAATAGCCGGTAGTGTACCAGTTATGTTAGCAGCCGGTATTGATGTCAAGTTAGCTGCACTAATAGCTGGAAGTGTACCAGTTATATTTGCAGCTGGAACTGCTGTTAAATTAGCTGCACTTGCTGCCGGTAGTGTAGCAGGGAATCTCGCATCTGGAACTGTACCTGATGTAAGATTACTTGCACTCAAAGCTGTCAAGTCTTTTGCTGTATTAGCAGTTCTTTCTGTATTTATGGCATTAGCTAATTTATCTGTCGTAACAGCATCGTCAGCTATTGCTGCTGTTTTAATTGTTGTTAAAGCCATTTAGCCTCCATATATAGCTTTACCATCAACAATAGCTTTGTCAATAGCTGTAAAACTTTCTGATGTCCAGATAGATGTAGTTTCATCTACCTTCTTGTATGCCTTGATTATCTCAAGGTGTTCGACATTTCTTTTTATTTTATCGTTGTATTCATCAGTAGTTTCATCTGATGTCTTAGCTGTATTAATAACTGTTACGCTATCACCAGCAGCAGCGAAAATTGCTGCTACTTCATCGGTTGTTCTTTCTTCCATTTATTTTGCCTCCAAGGCTGTAACTTTTGCAGATAATTCTTTAATAGCATTTAACATATGCCAGAATAATTCATCAGTATCTACTGTCTTAACTCCTCTTTCGTTCGTAGTAATACAATTAGGTGCAACTGACTCTAATTCTTGTGCAATAATTCCTATTTGTGTGTCTGTTTTTCCTTGTGCTATTAAGACTTGATTTACATTATCTGCTTTAGGAAAATCACTTATATTAACAGTATCATCTGTAGTCACAGGAGATCCGTCTTTATATTGTTTATACTTGAAATTCTTAACTGTAATATTATCTATAATTGATAAACCTACTGTATTTGTAACAATATCTTTTTTAAGTCTACTATCTGAAATAGTTGACCAACTACTTGAGTTATTACCTTGAACACAAGCACCCGCATCATTACCATAAATCCATGTTGCAGCGTTAGCTGATGATGTATTACTTCTGGCAATATAAAGTCTATCGTGAGATGTAGTTACTTGACCAACACCAGCATTCAGACCAAGGAAAACATTACTACCTCCTGTAGTTACACTGCTTCCGGCATATGTACCTACTGCTGTGTTATGATTTCCTGTAGTTAATACAGCGAGTGCATCTTTTCCATTAGCAGTGTTCTGTACACCTGTTGTACAAGATCTTAAACAATCTACACCAATCGCATTATTATTATATCCAGTTGTTGCTGAGTCTAACGCACCATGACCAATGGCAGTCATTGAGTACCCTGTTGTTGTACCCATCATTGCTTGATAACCAAGAGCAGTGTTTTGGTTAGCAGTTGTATTACTATACAACGTCATATAACCTAAAGCTGTATTTCTAGTTCCTTCTGTATTGCTATACATACAATCAGCACCTATAGCAGTGTTCTGTACACCGGTAGTATTATTTGTTAAGGACCTATAACCAAACGCAGCTCCGTTTGTAGCTGTAGTATTATCAGTTAACGACTGATAACCAACAGCAGTGTTATTACCAGCAGTTGTATTTGCATCTAAAGCAAAGCAGCCTACCGCAGTGTTATGTGACCCCGTAGTGTTAACAAGTAATGCTTTATAGCCAAGACCAGTGTTATTAACACCTGTTGTGTTTAAACAACAAGCTTGAAACCCAAAAGCAGCTAATTGGTCACCAGAAGTAAGATCACGACCAGCTTCAAATCCAACACCAGTATTATAATTTGAAGTACATAAAGATAAAGCTGATCTACCAACAGCAGTATTTTGTATTTGAGTTGTAGAAGCTCCTAAAGCATTATTACCAATAGCAGTATTATTTTCTCCAGTTGTGCAAGCATCTAGGGCAGCAGCACCCACGGCAGTATTCGCAGTTCCAGTTGTGTTTGCTGCTAACGAATCATTCCCGACAGCTGTATTGTTACTTGCTGTAGTATTTGCAAGTAAAGAGTTCGTTCCAACAGCTACATTATCTCCCCCTGTTGTGTTTGCTGCTAAAGAACCTTTACCGATAGACACATTGCCGTCACCAGTTGTTATTGCAGTACCAGCATTTTTACCAAATAAACTATTGTTATTAGCATCAGTGCCTGTAAAACTATCTCCAGCACTTGTACCAGCTACAGTGTTACCTTGTGCATCACTTGTTACACCAGCACTAACCTCTGCCCAAGTTAGGCCGCCTGTATTACCAGACTGAGCTGATAAAAAGTAGCCATTAGTTGGAGAGTTAGATACCTTAAGGTTAGCTTCGTCTACTACATCATCTGCAATAGTCAAAGCTGTACTTCCTGTAACTTCTCCTGTGTGAGTAGCGTTAGATGTCTTAGCTGTGTTAGCTGAGATAGCTGTGTTTATTGAGTTAGCAAGTTTTGCATCTGTAACTGCATCGTCTACAATAGAAGCTGTTACTACTGCGTCGCTTGCAAGTTTAGCTGCTGTAACTGCATCGTCTGCAATCTTAGCTGTAGTTACTGCTCCACTTGCAATCTTAGCTGTACTTACTGTGCCGTCTCCCGGTGTAGGTATACTTACAGCAGAACCAATCTGTACTATAAATACAGAATCTCCACTAGCTAAGTTAGCACCAAATATAATAGTATTAGCATCAACTAATGCAAAGCCTTCTGCCGGAGCAGATGTCCCTGTATTAGCTTTTTGGACTACACCATTAACACTTACAACTAATTGAGCTGCACTTGTTACACTAGCAGCAGAACCTGAGTTACTGCTTTCACGTAAGTCATATGTAGCTATACTACCATCAAGTGTGGGTGCTCCACTTCCACCAGCTGGACATAAAAATAAATATTTAAAGTCACCAGTAGATGTTACTTCACCCCAAGATGAGCCATCATATACCTTCATCTTAGAAGCATTTGTATCAAATACTAAATCACCGGCATCATTGTTAGACCCGGGCTCTCCAGCATTTACACGATAACGAGCATTAAAATCATTAATATCATCAGAAAGCTGTTTAACATCAGTTTCGGCTGCTAATATTTTATGGTAGTTATATGTATTACTAGATCCAGTAGATGAAACCATTAGACCTACACCAGAGGCTAAAGTTTCTCCATTTAGACTAGATGGGAAATTATTAATTGTTACGTTATCAGATCCATTACCAGCTGTTCTAGCAGTAGTAGATACACCACTACCACTCACAACAATACCAGCTGCATCTGAAATACTAATTACAACACCAGAAGCTGGTTGAGTTGTTGGAAAGTTATCTTCATCTGCTATGACTTCTAATCCACCAATAGGTGCAATCTGTGCAGTTACATAATCTACCACAGCTCCAGATGTTGGAACGTGAGAATCGCTATCAGATATAGTTGTCTGTTCACAACCTATCTTACCTATAGTAATAGCATCATCTGCTATTTTAGCTGTTGTTACGTTAGCATCTGTAATTTTAGATGTAATAACTGAGTTAGACGCAAGCTTTGCATCAGTTACGTTAGTATCAGCTAGTTTAGCTGTAGTAACTTGACTATCACCTATGTGAGAAGTATCTATACTTCCATCAACTAACTCACTACTATCTACAGAGTTTGCTGCAAGATGACTAGCGTCTAAAGGAGAACTAGCTATAAGTGTTTTAATTTCACTAGCTGTCTGATCTGCTGTAGCACTTGCTTCTATAGCATTTAGCTTAGTATGGTCAGCGTCAGTAAATACGTTACTATCGCTAGCACTTTCTACTAATGTTCTAATCTCTGCTGCTGTCTGGTCTGCTGTTGCAGAAGCCTCGATTGCATTAAGCTTAGAATGATCTGCGTCTGTAAATACATTACTGTCAGATGCAGACTCTACTAAAGTTCTAATCTCAGCTGCTGTCTGATCTGCTGTAGCGGAGGTTTCAATACCAGCTAACTTTGTAAAATTAGCAGCTGACATAGTTCCAGCCACTGATCCAGAAGATGCTTGTAGTTTAGAACCTTCTATTGCAGCTGACGCATTTACATCAGCATTAACTATTGCACCATCTGTTATTTTAGCACTTGTGATAGCACCATCTTTTATATCAGATGCTAATATTGTTTGATTCTGTTCTTCTTGTGCAGCATACAGAATCTGTGTCATATTGTTGTTAAGATCGCCTGCCTTAACTGATGACCCTGCTGTAAATGTAGCCTTAGCTGAATCTACATCTGTATCACGAAAAATACGTATAGATGCTGGGCTAGCTGGTATATTACCGGAAGTAAATACTACGTTACCACCACCGGTTGTTGTGTAGCTTGTTATATTATAGTGGTTGCCAGATGTTTTTATAACACCATCGACATCTACTTTAATATCAGCTTCTTTTATGGAAGGAAAGGAAAACGACTTCGTAGCGTTTCCGTCTCCTGTATAATCTACGAAAGTTGTTGCCATTACTTATACATGTTTTGTAAATTGTATGATTGGGCTTTTTTAAATGCCTGTTGGGTATCCTTGCCTTGCTGTTGCATACGTAAAGCATATATATCTTTCTGATTCTTAATAGAATCCCAAGCGTATTTCCTTACTTTTTTAAACAACCGGTCAATGATAATATTATGATAATAGTCTCTTGCATTATATTCCCCACGTTTGCCTGCTCTTATATCAGCCTGCATTAATGCTATAGATTGTTGGATTTTTGGATCTTGTGCTAGTTCGTCTAACTGAAGTTCAATATTAAATTGACCTATAGCTTTCTGAAACTCAGATCTAATCCTAGGATCGTCAGTTAAGTTAGTACCATCTGGTGCATAGAATGTAGATATTCTAAGATCGTATCCACTATTAAATAGTAGCTGTCTACCGGGACCAGTATGTAAATTAAGTGACACAGGACTGACCATATTAAAAGCTCGAGTCATAAAGTCATGTTGCTTTATTGGCTGACCATTTAACATGTCATATTTATAAGGTAAGTCGTCACCGGGTAAATACTCGGATAGTAAGTTTCTGTTACGCCATGACTGGAACACACCAGAGTTTATTTCTTTCATGTGTGGGTTCATAAGTTTACCCATTTCATTACGTAGTCCAGCTAGAGGTACAGTATTGTTAGTTATACTAGCAACAATACGCTCTGCCTGACCGGGGCGACCAGCTGCTAAATCTACAAGCTGTTGAATACCAGCTAAATAAGACTTACTAGATACAGCCTGTGCTATAACTAATGAAATCTTTTGTAGTTCTTTTTCTGTCCACTCTTCACCCATCAACATACTTGCATCACCTACGTCAGCGATTGTAGATAGTATAAGGTTAAAAGGTTCTATAGAATCATAACCTATACGCACACCACCAACTTCAATAGTTCTAGGTTCATAGCCACCGTCTATCCATCCTTGACGCATTTGTCTGTCAGATGGTCCATTACCTGATAATTTACCATTCATCCAAGCATTGATAGCCATGAATGTTACAGCAGAGCCTATCGCCAATCTACCTGTTTGTAAAGCTTTAGCATTGTGCAGTTCTTCAGCTGTGTTGATACCATACTTTTTAAGATTACCTAGGTTATCAGCAGTTGCAAATGCAATGTCATTAAACTCTTTGACTAAGAAGTTAAATCCGGGTGTATGTTTAGCTGTCAGTGCTAGACCGTTTACACCAGTTCTAGCAAATAGAAAGAAAGGTCTAACGTATGGATTAGCTGTTAATACATCATTTAATCCTTTAGAGAAGCCTGTTAAGTCTTGAGTAAGAGTAACTTCTTTCTTAGCAAACCTAGCTGCATCATCTTTTATATTACCATTAGCATCAAAGATTTCTCCATAGAAGTCGTCTTGATACGCTCTCATAACTTCTGGTGTAATATTTGGTATATCAACACCATTGGTTTGTAAGTCTAGGACTCGACGCATAGCCTTTTCTCTCATCTTAGCTCTGCCAAGTAAGAAAGTAAAAGCATCGTCAGTCGCTGCCATTATCTTAGTTGAGTAAGTAAATAGATTACTATTATTTGCACCACGTATCATGTTAGTAAATGCAAAGATAGCACGATCTTCTACGCTTGCTCTACCACTGTCTTCAGCCCATCTACGTATTAGTTCCCAGTTGTAATCTCCTTTGTTAAATTCGATATATCTAGTCTTAATTGTAGATAGCTCTCCACTCCAGTAGCCATTTAGCTTAGTAAAAAATAAATCAAATGCTTCTGGTAGTGCTTCTAGCATACCATTCATAGATGCAAGGCTGCCACGTATAGTAGCTGAGTCTCCTGTAAACGGATATCTCATAGTCGCACCTAAGAATGTAGATAAAGGACGTAAGAATGTTGCAGTACCTGTACCTAAGAGTGCTCGCATTGGAGTTTTAGGTCCACTTAGTACACTATGGCTTATCATTTCCTGTAGGTTACGTATTAACGCACCAGTACGATCAGGTCCTTGCTCTTCTAATTGACCACCTTTTAGTACTTTTCTAGCCCAGTTGTCAAAATCATCAAGATTATTAACATCTTTCATCATGGTAAACGCTTCAAACAAAGCATTTAACAAGTCATCATTAGGATCATCTTTAGCTATTTTCAGCACGGACATGATAGATTCTTTAACATCTGCCATATCAGCTTGTACTGCTTGGTTTACAGCATCATTTACCTGTGCTCTTGTCTTACCAGCACCAAAAGATCTAAAGTAATCAGAGGCTACAAACCTAGATTTCTTTGTTTGATACATAGCAGTCAGCATAGTATCAACAATCTGTTTAGCTGGACCATCAATGTCATCAAGTGATACAAAATCTGCTAGTTCTCTACCAGCTATACCTGTATCTCTAAGCTGTTTCATTAGAGATCCTACTACTAAGTCAGCTGTAACTACTGTTTCAGCAGACCAAGTTTCAAATGTCTCGTCTCCTAGCGGTATAGTCGCTTTCTGTTTCTCAAATAAATCAGTTAAATACTCCTCTCCTGACATTTCCATAGGGTTTCTGCCGTCAGTTATCTTATGATATTCTGTAACAGCATCACGCCATACGTCAGCTAAGGCTTTTCTATTACCTTTAACTGCATCTAATTCTCTTTTAAACTTATCATCGCTCATCAGACCTCGTAGTGTACGTTCGACTATCTCGTCTGTAGTACCTGATTCTCTAACGATACGTTCACGTTCTACATTAGTAGTAACTGAACCAGTAGATCCATCTTCAGATCCCCAGTCCTGACGTGTACGCTTTAACTGATCTCTAGCTTCTCCGGGTGTAACCTCGGATATATCAGCACCTTGATGCCTTTGAGCAACGGGTGCGTTTTTAGCAGCACGAAACTCAGCGTCACGTTGACGTATCTGTATTAATGCAGCAGTAGTTGTTTGATTTTCTATACTTGCATTACGTTTGATAATCTGACTTTTAACAGCTTTACCACCCTTACCTACTAGATAACCAACACCATCAAATGCTAGTCCAATACCCATACCTTCTACAATGTTTTTAAATTTCATCATAATAGGATGGTCAGTTTCTTTTGTAGATAGAGGTGTATCTATCCAGCCGTAGTGTTCACGTAAGCTTCCTAGAGCATTATGTCCGTCAGACTCTTTAGATATTAAGTCAGAAATACCACCGATAGCCATAGCTCTGGTTACTGTACCAGCGTTAAGTAATGCTGTAGCACCTCCCGCTAGTAGCGGAACTCCTGTCGCAGCTAAACCTTTTGCAGCTAGAACTGTACCAGCAGCTAACGAACCGAAGTGTACTGTACCTCTTAGCAGTTTACCCCACCAAGTTTTGGTAATGATAGGATCATCTTGATCTGTAAAGGGGTCCCAGTCTGGTTTGTAATAGCCTTGCTCTTTTCTCTCTCTAGCCATTGTACCATCGAACGCTTCCTTTGTACGTTCTCCAAAGGTTGCGATAGAAGATGCAGTGTCTTGCAGACCTCCTGATAGGATAGACTCAGCTTCTTTAGCGATTGCTTTGATGCCCCATTTGTCTGCATTACGAGGATCATCCTGAGTAGCTTCAGCTTGCTGTGCTTGCTCAGTTGCTAAAGCTTCTTGTTTTTTTCGTTCTTCTTCATACTCTAACGCTTGCTGTCGGTTAGATTGAATTTCGTTAACGGCAAATGATCCCGTAGAATCATACTCATTAACTGGATATTCTTCATTCATAGTTATAAGTTTTGTTCAGCAAACTCCCGTAGGGCTGCTGCACTGAGGTTGTCAGGATCTAGATAAGGACCTAGATCTCCAATAATTTCTTTTAACCTTTCTTTATCTTCTTTAGGAACTTTCATAAGTCTTCTATAAGTACCATCAGCTCCTGAGAATTGTAGTTTGTTATTAGACTTGTACCGTAGTCTTTGTTTAATAACACTTATTTGAAAAGTTTTATCAAAACTATCATCTAAATTAATTAGACCAGCGTTATATAATTCTTGCAATCCTACTCCTCTTATACTAAATAAACCAAATTCTGTGTTTTGATCGTAAGTTCCATCAGAGATACCTACAAGTATATCTTCAACAGTTAGCTCTTCTAATTGAGGTTGACCTTCTTCTACTGTTATGTACTGTCCATTAGAACCTTTGATAGCATTAATACCACCGTTGTCGTTTACTTCTGGATTAATAATTCTATTTAATAATTCGTTTTCATTCTTATCATTGCTAAGTATAGCTCGATAAACTGTTGATTCATTAGGATTATTAGTAATAAGTCGTGTAGTATCAAGATCTCCTAAATCAATTACAGCTTCAAAACCAGATATAGGACCTCCTATCTTATCAAGCAAGCCTAATGCTTTTAATCTGTCGTACGCTACTTTTTGTCCATTTCTACCGTCTACTACTTTTGCTACCTCATACCAGTAGTTACTTAATTTTTCTCCCTTTAAAAAACTGTTAATAGCATTTGGTATGTAAGGTTCTTCTGCGGCATGCACCTTATCAGAAGACAGAGTACCTAATGTATCTGCTTCATAAAGTTTTACAGAATCTTCTATATTAATTGAAAGAGTCTCGTTAAATGAAGCTGGTTGAATATCATCAAACGCAGGGGGTACATCTTTTGTTCCTCTTATCTCTTCTAATAACTTTCGTGTAGCTTGCTCAACTTGATTATCTTGACCCTCAAAAGTTTTTAGAAGTTCCCGAAACCTTTTATCGGTTTTGTTTTTCAAGTGTCGGTAAACGTCGATTGCGTATCCATCATCTAAAACTTGTTTTCCAAATATGTTAATATCTTTTGATCTAGCCTGTAGCTCGGCATTAATAGAGTTTAAATAGTTGGCATTTTCTGGTCGTTGTAATGGGTGTATATTACTTCTTTTGTATAAATTTTGTGCTGCTTGCTCATAATCTGTGCCATTAAAAATATTAATATCATCCTGAGTTACTTGATAGTCCTTTTCGTCAACCTGTTTAGTTAAATCATCTAACCTTTTAACTAATAAACCATCGTTGTCCTTTTTTTGTTGAGTCAGCCATGCAGCTTCTATCTTCTGAGCAGCACCTGTTTGTAAGTCTGCATAGGTAGTCATGTGACCATCTTTAGCTTTAAACTTATAATCGTTAAGTAACCATTTTATCTCTTCCTCGCTAAACTCTCCTACGTTTGGAATAATTATTTCATTCACAAACTTTTCGTTAGCATACTTCATAGGATTATCTATACCTAGACCTATAGCTTCAGCTTCATAAACCTGTATAATACTGTTTCGGGTAAAGATTCCGTCTACATACTGTTTATTCTCAGGGTCTTGGCTATTAGCAAATCCAGCTTTTATGTAGTTAATTGCACCCCTTTCTCTGATAGATTTTACTTCTTCACGACTAGAGTTGACATGTGATACAGCTGATTCGCCATCTAAACGCCTGTCCTCAGCCATAAGAACTGGCATAATTTTAGAGATAATCTGTCTATCACTTATGTTTGGATGCTCCTCTCTCCACATCTGTATGTATCTAGCATACATATTACGTCTAAACTTGATCTTATCGCTGTAACTCAGTTCATTGTAGAACTTATCATCATAAGTTAGTTTCTCAAATGCTATTTTTTCATATTGATTTAGATGATATAACATAGCATCAGTAGCAGAATTACCATTTCTGTAATCCTCTGTTACAACATTCATCTCGAAGTCAGCTATCTCAGTTATACCTATAGGCTGACCGTCAGATTCTCCAGTTTTTACTGCATCACCTACAGCATGAGCAGACTCTACCTGTATATCTTTATCAAGATTATCTATCTTAATACTAGCATCTACAAACTTAAGTCTTTCTTTTTCGTTTTCGTAGATCTCTTTCTGTTTATCGTACTCTTCATCCCACTTTCTATACTTTTGTTGCTTCTCGATTATCTCCCTTCCAGTCTTTGTTAACACAGCTAAGTCGCTGAGTCTGTTTTTCTTAGCTGCCTGTGTTTGGTTAAAAGCAGCTATATTATCTGCAAAAAATTGACGGCGATCTTTGATATTCTCGTTGATCTGCTCGTTCATCGCTTTAACTAGATCAGGTTCTGTTTCTGCATAGTTAAGCTCATCCATGGTAAAGGGAGCGGCTTCCTGTCTACCAAGGGACTCAAAATATGATGATGACATAATGTTATGCTATAAAGTTTACTGAGTCAGGTAGGTCGACAAATTCGGGCGTTTTAGCTCCGCCGAGCCCCTTAAAAGCCCCTACAATACTCGCTATCTGGCTTGCAATACTTAACGCACCACTCAGTCTATCACTCGGTGGCATCAATACAGGTGCTCCGTACTCTGGTAAAAGACCTAGATTGTTTCGTACTTTAGCTTGTTGATTCTGCATTTGTGTCAGCCTTGCTCGGTAACGTCGTTGCATGTTCGGTCCGAACTCGTAGGCTACTGCGTTCTCGAGAGCTCCTTTCATAGCTGTAATCTCTCGCAGTCCTGTAGTTCTTCTTCTTGCTCTACCACCCTCGTCGACAGTACCTTTAGATTTTAGATATTTAATAAATCCTTTTTCGTACGATCTTCGAGCTTTACCCTGTACATACAAGGCTTTCTGATAGTCGTTGCTTATGGATTTACTATAACCCATAGCGGTTCTCTGCATACCACGTTCGGCAGCAGTTTCTCTGTTAAAATATTTTAGTGAATCGGAGCGATACTTAGCATCTTTCTCCATCCATCTTTGCTTGGCAGCATGTCTTGCTGAAGCATTAGCGTCTACGCACACGGCAAAATTCTATAAATGGTAAATCGTATGGTCCCCAGTTTACTTGACGTAAAAACTTGAAACCTAAAAACTTTAATAGTTTTAAATGTACTGTATTTCTACAGTCTACTATGTTCCACAAGAGATCCTCTGGACGGTTATCGACATACCGTTTGGCTTCTCTCGCAAAGGTGATTGGATAGCGATGTATTTCTGGTGTACATAACATCCAGATTGTACCGCCATCTCCTACTCCGGCTAGTCCGGCAGTCTTGCCGTCTGGTACTGTGAAATACACAGCAGAGCCTTCCTGAGCCACTTTAGGTAGGAAGAACTTAGGATCTATCCCGTGACCTTCTACAACCTCTCTGAGGTCATCTGGACGTAGGTTGGAGGCCACCTCTTCGGCAGCCTCAGTTGTGATTGGGTGTATGTAATTAGGCACGTCTGTAAAACATTGGTGAAAAGTCACCTTCCCATGCCAAAGCTCTTAGGGTAGCTGGAGCTGGGTGACTAGATTTAAGTGTAATTTCTACGTTTTTATTTTTTTCGTAGACAGGTATGGTTTTGATATCTTCTTCTAAGTAAGGTACTCTTGATGCAACGTATGAATCCATAGCTGTTGATTCATGTACTTCAGAGTAATCGTCTTTTCCTATACGTGTTAGTGTTGTTTCGTACATACCTACTTTACCAAAGTGTAATTTAAGTCTGTGTATTATAAGTGAAGAGTTAACATCTGCAATAGATCGTTCTCCCTGTATTTTCACAGGATATAATCTTGGAAACTCTACTAGGTACTCGTATAAATAACCTATACGTACAGTTATATTAGACCAGTCGCCGGGGACTGTAAATGTGTTAGAAGATGGATCTTTTGTAGCTTCAGCATATCTACCTTGTCCATCAGTAGGAGCTGGTGTACCACCTTCATCAATAACTACAAGCTGATAGTTAGGTGTGGAGACGTTAGAAAGCCAAGTAATATTACTAAATGTAGTTATATTCGTATCAGCATTATAACTACCACCACTGACTGTGGTGTGGTTATCTAAATGTATTTGAAAGTTTAGATCGTCTGCTCTAACAATAGTAGGATCATCGTCTGATTGTACAAGTTTTATACTTTGTAAAAAATTATCTGTATCTACAAAGAAATACTCATCATTTATAATAAAATGATACAGTAACGGATTGTTTAGTTTCCATTTAAACCATGCTTGCTGCTGTCTTTTCTCACCTATAGATAAATATTTATAACCAAATACTGTATCTGTATCAGTTTTACCTATAAGTATTATAGAGTTTTCTCTAGAGTTTGTGAGTAAATCTAAATCTTTTGGTAATAATGTAGGAACTAACTTACTAATTTCTATGACATCAGGCTCTCCTTCTCTGGCTGTGTTAGCCATTTCATTCATACGACTAAATTTACCAGAGTTATCTAGGTAAGCTATAGTAGTACCTAATGATATAGGAGGTATATCTTTATTATAGTTAAACGTAGATACACTTCGTAACTTAGCTGTATCAGGATTCAGCACTGTATCATCAGACGCTAGCAAGAATTGCTGGTTTGTACTAAATACAAGAAGTCCAGCGTTGATTTCCATACCATCAAATATGTCAGATGGGAACATAGATGCAGCAGATATGTCTATAGGGTCACTAGCTGATACAGTTAAAGCTGATTCTATAAAGAAATCAGGTGTACCTAGTGTACCGGGGCGAGATAATATGACATTTTCACCTGATAATAATGCTAATCTATTACGGAAAAATAGTACTTTGTTAATACGTTTACCAACAAATGTAGGCATAGGATTAGTATTTGTATCTCCTACTCTACGTGTTTGATATGTAAAAGGTCTAATAGTAAATGTAGTTGTAGCTGTACGTTGTATAACCAACGGCATGTTAGTCAAAGTATCTGTTATGCCGGGTATAGGACATTCACTCCAAGACCCTGCACCATCTAAATTATTTTCTCCAGAAAATCTAAGGTAGTAATCATCCTCATCAGACATTCTTGCGTTAGATACCTTAACAACATAGCCGTGTCTGCACTGATTAGGCAGCCTTGTAACATCGTTTACTGATTTCTGGAAGACTCTCATAAGGTCTTCTTCAGCTACTTCTACGTTAAATGCAGAGCTACTGGATAGATATATTCCCGGTCCTATGACTTTAGCCGTTATACCAGATGGTAAATCACTAACTATACCAGCTAAAATAGTATCAGCTGTAACTGCTGTATCTGCATCAAAAGGTGTAGGAGCTGGACGTATTAAACCGTCTCCATTGTTTGTTAGTGTAGCTTTAACTTGTGTAGTTTCTATTTCTGTGACAGTAATATCTAGATATGCTTGACCATCAGAGGTATCGGCTTCACTAGCTGCTTCTGGAATAACTCGTATAACGTCACCAACATCCCAACCTTCACCACCATGTAGTAACACAACTTCTAAACTGTAGCTACATCTGTAGTTCTGTCCACCGGGTCCGTTTAGTCCACTAGCGTTAGAGTTGTAGTTAGGGCTAATACCTTGCTGACCTAAAGCTGTGCAACGAAATGTTAAGTTATTTTTACCTGATGTAAGTGTAGTGCCACTGCTGTTTTTAACATGTGTAATATTTTCTGATGATCCATAGCTGCTTTTAGCTGTTACAGCAAAAACCTCAGTACCAATACCGGGGCAGTGACCTGAGCCATCAGTTTCATCATAGCTATTACCTGTTATTTTAACTTTAGTAGCCCGTTTAACAGTTGTTAAATTACCTGTAGATGAAGAGTCAAATATATTAATACCATACTGTCTACCATTCTCTGTACGTATGAGTTCTATCATAGCACAATGGGCTTCTGGTCTATCAGGTGTTGTCCCTGATTCCCCTACTAAAGTATTAGCATTAGAACTATCACGACTGCTAACAAAGGTAGTGTCGTTGATAGTAAGGAATTGTAAATTCTCTGGTTCACTTGTTGCTAAATAATTTTGTACTGTTGTTTGATGGTCAACTCCGTCATGTGTGTAGCTTGTAGTCATCAGTTGCCCATCACTGCAACGCCAGACTCTGACTTGACCATCAGCTGCTACTTGACCGACGTAAGATCCTTCTGACTCATCACGAAAGTAATGAAACCAAGAACCACCACTCTGTACATTACTCAGAGGAGCAGTTCCTATACGTTTACTGCCCGGTCTTTTATATAATCCAAGTGTAACATCAGGAATTGCATTAACAATATCTCTAACTTGTCCTTGAAATTTTAAGTGATCGGGCTGTTCTGAAATCCCCGAAACAAAGCTAGGGATAGTTTGTGTAATGCCTGCCATTATCTTCTAATGTTTCTCCATGGTTGATAGGTAGTATATGCTGTATCATCTTCAAATCCAAACATACTATGATTGCCTTGGTTGCACTCGTACTCCATAAGTGCAGCACGTGCTAAAGCTTCCTGTGAGCCTAACAGTTGTACAAGTTGTTGGTTAGCTACAAGCTGAGTAGCTGCCATTCTAGATGCCCTGTAAGTTATAAATCTTTTAAATACAGGAGGTAAATCCTCAAAGTTATATAGTCTAATTACATCTAACTCGATTGAGTCAGCCATGTCAGTAAAGACATCGGTATGTTTGATCTTATCATATAAGAATCCACCACGTCTAACAAAGTTATAATGTCTTCTACTCCAGTTGTCTGGTAGATCTATCTTAACTATGTCATCTGATATCGCTATTTTGTTTGTGGTAGAATCTTTGTTAAATGTTACATGACGTTCTCTGTTGAAGTGCCAGCCTTCCGCCTGTGTGTCAACATTTGCATCACGTAGTAAATTGTATATGAATTGTATTTCTGGGTTAGCGTTAGCTATAACTCCAGTGGACGGATCTTTTAATTGTGTTATTGGTGCTTGACCTATGCTACCCAGTATAGAGTTCACTGCGGATAGTTCGGTATCGGTGTCAATAGTTGTGGTAGCCATAAAAAAAGGGGAGCCGAAGCCCCCGTATAAAAATAAAAATTAAGAGAAAGCACCGGGCTTAGTTGCTGTTCCAGCGAATAATTCAACTGATGCAGCAGGGTTAAGTGCGTCTGCTCCCATTGCTAGGCGACCTAGGATTACGTCACCTTGGTATACAACTGAAATGTCTCCAGATGTTACCTGTACTTGTGGTCCGATTGCTTCAACAACACCAGCAGCTTCCTTCTGGAAGATAAGTCCGCATGAGTTCTCGAAGTCAGAGTTACCATTACCGTAAGAGTTTACAGTTTTAGTAGCACCAGAACCAGCTGTCTCGTCAACCATTGTAACTTCTGTGAAGCTACCTGTGTTGCCGGGATCTGTTACTCCGGGGTTTGTTGCAGAAGCTGTACCGTACTTAGTACCAAATCTACCAAAGAATGGAATGTTCATTGACTTGTAGATCTTAATGCCTGCAATCTCAACGATGCCATTACCTGACTGTAATACATCACCTTGCTCGTCTCTGTTGATAAGACCGTTAGAACCAACAGCTTGTATTAGTTCGTAGTATTGTCTTGGGTTCAACACACCTACTCTACCTTCAGTAGAAACACCTTTTTCATCTAGTGCAGCGGCTGCATCATAGAAAGCGTCTACTAATTTAGCAGAATCGTAAGCATCAGAAGCTGCTGTTCCTGAGGAACCAACTCTGATTTGTGTACCACCGGGCTCAACGAAGTTGGTCTTAGTGATAGGGCTAGCTTGTCTAGCTGCCTTGGTGATTG
>VTLG01003638.1_pt1 | contig 19896 bp, 19 predicted proteins | sample 4694571 | NCBI WGS metagenome assembly VTLG01 (sample SAMN12604809, study PRJNA352737) | marine metagenome | biome: ENVO:00000447; feature: ENVO:00000209|ENVO:00000569|ENVO:01000036; material: ENVO:00002151; isolation source: viral sequences binned using virsorter ... | reverse complement strand
ACTGCTGCTATTACTTCAACCACTTTACGAGTCCTCAATATATGTCTATTATGACAGAAAAGGCTTATGACAGTTAAGAAACCTAAGAATCTTTTGCAAAAAATTAAAGAAAAAATTGACGATAAAGAAGAGCAATTTGAGTATATCTCAATAGCAGTCAGGCTTCTGGTAGTTTTTTGGAGTGGCCTTCTCGTTACAAGCAACTATCTACCTAAGATTCCCGGCCTAACTACTGGAGAAAAACAGGATATTACATTTCCAGCCAGCTTGTTAGCAACGGCACTTTCCAGTTTCGGGCTAGAGCAAGCAAAAAAAGGTAGCAAGAAAGACGATGCTGTTGCGGAAAATCAGGGTATGGTGCAGACTATAAGGGTAATAACACCTATTAAAATAGAAGGTGCTGAAGTAATCGACCCAAAACCTAAAAAATGAAAAAGCTACTTCCATTTATTTTTGCAGTCGCAGCGAGTCCAGCATATGCCAATGTTACGGCTAAGTATGTGACCTCTGCACAAATTTCCATAGATTCGCCTTATGTAATCACCAATGCTGCGCCATCGACCTATAGCATAAGCGGAAACAATGTCACCACATCTACAGGAACAGGAGATTCTGTTGTCACTAATGCAATAGGAGGACTTAATTTAGGCAGTTTAAGTAATGGTGTGCCAGCAGCAGTTAATACAAACAAAACGGTTACAACTGCTGGCTCTGCCTTCTCTTTCAGCGAAAGTTACCAAGCTGGAGATGTGACACAATCTGCTATTACACCTAGTTCTGGAATAGCAACCTTGCCTGTCCTTGGAGGGCAAACTACTGTTATTTCTGGTGGTACTGCTGGAACTTTAGCCCTTACGAGTCTTAGTTCTGGAATCCATACCTGTACTGCTGGTGGAAGTGGTACTAGCTGTATTGGGTCTACGACTGTCAGCATAGAAATTGACTAAACTCTGGCTACTGCTAGTATTTATATACCCGATTAAGGTTTTTGCTACTCCAGTAGTGCCTCAGTTCAGATCCGGCTCAAGTACTACATCAAGTACGAGTGAATCTGTCATAAATGAGACTATAACTAGCTATCAGTATCGTACTGGTTATACATTTAGCGTATCGGGTCACAATATAGAATCAACAGATATTAATGGTTACATCAACCCGACACCTACAAGTGTCAATGAACAAACTGTCGGAGGTGTAAATTTTAGTTGGACTACTTTAGACGGCTCTTCAAACGCAAGGTGGAAAATATCAAACCCAGCAAATTCCTTCAGTCTGGTCGAAAGTGTAATGGCTCCCGGCCTCGATACAGTTACAAATATAACCCGGACTATAACTACCTCAACTACAACAGAATCTACAAGTACGTTTGGGCAATAGCGATATTATTAAGTCCTGTCAAAACCCTTGCAAACACTACTGTTGCTAGTCCTCAAAGCCAATCTACTGGAGTAGTTAATAACAATGCCACAATGATAACCCCTTCTAGTCATCCACAATTTAGGATGAGCCAAGGTATTGTCTGTGCATCTCCTACTCTTACAATTACTCCATATATGACAGATGCTTGGTCATTTAACTTGCCAAGGGAAACAGTTACTAGAACACCTATATATGACGAAGATACAGGAGAAGTTTTATATTATTCAGAAATTCCAAGATTTGAAAAAGAAAATTTTAATTTAAATTATGGGATCTCTGCTCAAATAAGTATTCCATTAGGCAAAGCACCAAATCTATGTTTAGAAGCAACAGAGGTAAATATTAAAAATCAGAAGTTATTGACTAAAAAACTACAAATGGAGATCGAACTCTATAGATTAACTATTTGCTCAGAGCAGTTAAAGAAAGGTGTGCAGTTTGTTGGTAAATATGCCACTACTTGCGAAGGAATACAAGTTTCTATACCGCCAAACCAAGTTGTGCCACATACACACAAAATTGACGTAAAACCAGAAAAATAGCCCCTTCAGATTCGCCTGTAAGGGGCTTGAAAAAAAGTTTGCTTATGTTTATACCTACGATTTTGGCTCTTTTTTCTTTGTCAGCTTAGAAACAGCTTGCTTAACTAAAGGTCGCACTAGCTGTAAAACAAGCGGAGCAGAAGCACCGACCAAAGCAAGACTAAAGACCCCAATAAATTGATTAGCAGAAGGGATGTATTGATCTTTGAACGGTACGTCTTCATATAGAGTTATGCACTCAGTTTTATCTAAACGATGTCCAACTACGATTTCAAGCTTCTTTGCATTTCTGTAATCACCTACTCGCTGGTCTTTAGGGCTAGGACATTCTGGTATTACTATATCTTCTTCTTTTTCCTCTGGTATTTTAGGTGTTTCTGTCTTTGGTATTTCTGGATCTCCTCCTTGTGGTATTGGCTCTTCTATCATCGTCATTCGATTAGGATTGTAATCAGGAGGAAAGAAGTTAGGAAAAGTAAAATCACAAATTGTGTATGTGCCGTTTGGGTCGTCTAATAGCAAATTATGATTTCCTGTATTTTTTATATCTCTATGTTGATAAGTGCAGCCCGGCGGATATATTTCTAAATATTGAGTAACTATAGGAATATCTGGTGTGTATGGTTCTGGAATATATATCTCTGGAATATATATCTCTGGTATTTCAATCGTAGGCATTTCTAGGAAGATACACTTCTACATAAGCAAAACATTTAGGGCAAGATAAGTTTGTGACCATAGAATACTGCGTGTCTTCTTCAGTGTCGTGATCGCCACCCCAAATTAATTTTGACTTACAATGCCAACAATTCATTTTTTAAGGTTTAGTTTTGGTAGTGCTGGTATTGATTCACCAGTAGTAGAAGGTAGCGAGTTCCCTAGCACATCACCCATAAGTCCCTGTACATTTTCAAGCACCTGATTCATCATCTTTGCTTTAAACTGTTCGCTGGTCACATACTTATATGTAAAGAAACCACCGCCTAGTATTCCTAATACTAAAACGGTGGATAAAATAGAAAGATAGTTACAAATTTTTTGAAACATGATTAGAGAAGCATTAATTAAAGCAAGCGTACCAATTACATTCATGGTGCTTTTTTTAATTATAGGTTTAGCTCCTCTTTATGTCATGTATGGCATTATTGACCGCAATATTCCTGTTAAGGCTCAGTAACTACTGTTTGTTTCTTCTGTTTCTTTTATTAATTGCTCTAATTGTGATTTAGCTCCTTTTAATTCGTAAATTTTATTTTCGCAGTTCTTTGCTACTTGAGTAGCTTCATTGTAGTTATTAACAATTTGCTGAAGTTCTTTATTAATAGCTTCAAGTTTTGTCTGAAAATCAACTGCCATAAGTTTAAAAATGTAAAGTGCAATACTGTAATAATACTAGCTTGCCTTTAATGCTGCAACTTCGGTTTCTAATACTTCTACTTTAGAAACAAGTTCTTGCATTGCTTTCATAAGATAGTGAACCATTCCAGATGGGTTAAACATATATCTATCATCTACTAAAGGATATGCTTCTGGAAAAGCTGCTACATTATCTTGTGCAGTATAACCTTTATATTTAATTTCTCCATCTTCTTGAAGAATATAATTAAATAGCTGTGGTTTAAGAGATTTAAAATCTGGCAGAACACTGTCTGTCCAATCTTCAAAATTCTTTTTACTTCTTTTATCAGATGATTGACTGTTATAACTAGTACCACCAGAAGTATATGTAATAGTTCCATAAGTACCGCCTGATCCGTTAATTATGAATCTAGCAGCAGTATATGTACTTCCATTAATTTGACCATGACCAGCAAAATGTAATCCAGTAATGTATTGGTTGGTGTCGGATCTAAGATGAACTTCGACAGAAGCATCACCATTACCTAAATTATGCCCTTTACAAAAAGTTTTACCATTTATTGAACTTCCATTTGAGACTGTTTCAAATCTTTTAGTGTTGTCGTGATATAGCTCTACTGCTCCATCATCAATAAATTTTGCCATAGTCTCATCATTGCCATAACTTATAAAATGATGAGTTGTAGCTCTGTATCTAATTTCATTAGGAGAAAGGAATTGAAGCGTACCTGTACTATTGCCGATTACGCTTTCCGAACCATCGTGATAAAGTTGCAAATCTGCACCTGCTCCAAGTCTTAATCTTCCGCTATCTTTATTAATATTTAAGTTTCCAGAACTATCTATATTCATACGCTCTGATGCGTTTACATAGAATTGCATTGAATCAACTACATTGTTGTAAACAATCGCACCTATATTTGCATCGTCAGAATCACCAAAATGTATGAACGTAACCATATTACCTGCTCCCAACAAGCCAATACCAGCACCTTGACCAGCAGATTGATTTGATATAACAAGTTGAGTAAAACCATCATTACCTCCTGTTGGAGCAGCATAAGTACCTCCATTAATGTGTAATTTAGTTGCTGGACTTGTTGTGCCTATACCTACGTTTCCATCTGAAGTAATAGTTAACCTTGTCTGATTATTAGTACCAAACAAAAGATTATGATTTGAATAACCCCAAAGATAATTTGCAGATGTATCGTTACCTAAAAATATCTGTTTATCGCCATGAGTCGCAAGAAAGGCTGTGGCTCCAGACCCTATATCATCAAGAACAAGACCACCTGCATTAGTATTAAAGTTTGATAACAAAGAACTTGAGGTTGTACCACTAAGTAAATTTCCAGAAGAGTCTAAAGTTAATCTTGGATTATTAGCAGTAATAAGCTGCATTGTTCGTGATGATTGACTATATAAAATCTGTCCGTCATATTCACCTGCTCCAGAAGTTGCATCACTAAAATATATTGCTCCTCCTTGATCTGAAGGAGATCTTAACGTTATGCCAGCATATCCACTGCTAGTTGCTATTGTTAAATCATCTGCATCAGTATGACCTTCGGTAGTGGTTCCTAAAAGCAACCTTCCAGTTGCAGTTAAATCTCCTGTTACCGTTGCTCCAGTACTAGTTGTCTCAAACTTTTTACTGTCGTCATAATATAGTTCTACCCCTTGTTCGTCAGTAGGGATATTTATATATGTATGTTGTTGATCTTCAGTAATTACCCTAAATTGATCGCTTCTTAACTCTAAAAAACCAGTGGTATTAAGTATTACACTTTTGTTAACATTATGATAAATATTTAGATCACTACCAGCGCCAAATATTGCATACCCATAATCAGCAAAATTTAAGTTACCTGTTACACTAGCTCCAGTACTTGTAGTCTGTAACTTTAAACTGTCTGAATGGTATAGCTCTGCGACTCCTGATTGACCTTTAAAATATTTACTTCCAGCAGGGGTGCTTATCTGAACTATATTACTCAGCAATAGAAGGTTATTTGCTCCACTATTTACAATACCCTGAGTACTATTAAAATAAATTTCAAAATCATTACCTGTACCGAGTCTTAGCTTTTGATCGTCAACTAAATCTATGTTGGTGGCAAGGTCTGATCCAGTGATAGTGCCGTCTTCTATTCCACCTGTACTAACTTGTGTAAGTGCCATAGCTATTTATGAATAGACTGCTTTACCTTTAACAATAGCAGCATCTATAGCAGTAAAATCTTCTGATGTCCAAATAGAAGTAGTTTCATCAAGTTTTTTGTAGCCCTTAATAATTTCAAGATGTTCTACATTTCGCTTAATATTATCCTTATATTCAACGTCAGTTTCATCTGATGTTTTAGCAGTGTTGATAACAGTTACGCTATCACCAGCATTTGCAAAAATCTTTGCAATTTCATCTGCGGTTTTTTCTTCCATGATTTAAAAAAGTAGTTGTTTACAGTTTACCCTGCTTCGAGGGCTTTGACTTTTGCTGATAACTGTTGAATTGCTTTTATTACAATAGGCATAAGATTACCCATAGCAGCGTGTAAAGTTTCATCATTATAATTATCTACAAGATTTAAATATAGATTTTCTCCTACAGATTCTTGTAATTCTTGAGCAATAAATCCAGTTTGTGTTTTACCATCATTAGCACTTGGCGATCTCATTTGCCAAGTAAACTTTCTTGGTTTTAAAGTATTAATAAAATCAAGACCTATAGTTAAATCTTCAATATCTTTTTTATCTCTTCTATCAGATAAACTACTTATTGTTTGTTGCTGGCATCTAATGGCACTAATACTTGAATTACCTAAAATTATCTCATTTGCTTGAGTTGTACTAGCACCAATCCCAGCACCAAAACCTAAAAATGTATTATTACTTCCTGTTTGTAAGGTTTGTCCAGCGTCAACACCGATACAGGTATTAGTACTTCCAGTTGTAATATTTTGACCTGAGTTTATACCAATCCCAGTATTTCTTTGACCAGTAGTAACAGATTGCAAACTACCATGACCAATGCAAGCATTAAAATTACCAGTAGTACAGCTAATTAAAGCATTCATACCTACAGCTTCATTTGGTGAACCTGTAGTGTTTGCTGATAAAGCTAAACTTCCAACAGCAGTATTATTACTAGCTGTAGTGTTAGCATCTAACGCACCATGTCCAACTGATGTATTATCTGTACCAGTTGTATTAGCAACTAAACTATTAAAACCAACAGCAGTATTATCCTCTCCAGTCGTATTATCTCTAAGAGATCCCGAACCCACTGCGGTATTTGGAGATCCAGTTGTGTTTGCAAATAAGGCTTTATGACCTACACCTGTATTATTATTAGCTGTAGTATTTGCATTGACAGCAAAAGTACCAATTCCTGTGTTTTGAAGCCCAGTTGTATTCTGACCTAAAGCATCAGTACCTAGAGCAACATTATAATAACCAGTTGTATTGGCATCTAAGCTAAACGCGCCTACAGATGTATTGCTACTTCCAGAAGTTTGTGCTTCCAAAGCTCGGTAACCAATAGCTACATTATTATTTGATGTTGTACAAGTCTCTAAAGCTTCAGTACCTACGGCTACGTTATATAATCCAGTTGTGTTTGATAGGAGAGCTAACGTTCCTATGGCTGTATTACCACTTGCAGTAGTATTTGCTCCTAACGCACCATCGCCCATCGCAACATTACTTGATCCAGTTGTATTTCTAAACAATGATCCATAACCACAAGTAGTATTACTACCTCCTGTAGTGTTGGTATAAAGACTAAATGATCCAACAGCAGTGTTGTTTCCGCCAGTTGTGTTTACTAGTAATGAACTACTCCCTACAGCTACGTTGCTTGCTCCAGTTGTGTTTAATACTAAAGCACTATCTCCACAAGCAGTATTATTATCAGCAGTTGTATTATTTGCTAACGCATTTATACCAACAGCAGTATTAGCATCTCCTGTTGTATTTGACCCTAAACTAGCTCTACCACAAGCAGTGTTACTATTTCCAGTTGTATTAGCATCTAAAGCTAAAGATCCTACAGCTACGTTATTGGCTCCAGTTGTATTTGAACCCATAGCGTTTTGACCCAAAGCAACATTATTATGACCTGTTGTATTAACAAGTAAAGAAAACGCTCCAACTCCTGTGTTATCTGCACCAGTTGTAGTTGCTGATAAAGAATTATATCCAATAGCAGTATTTTTATTTGCTGTTGTAGCAGCATCTAAAGAGAATGTTCCTACGGCTGTATTATTATCACCAGTAGTATTACTTAATCCACTATAAAGTCCAATACCTGTATTGTTAGCACCTGTTGTATTGTTAAAAAATGATTTATGTCCAATACCAGTATTATTATTAGCAGTAGTGTTTGCTGATAAAGATTCATCTCCAACCGCAGTATTACCTGCTCCAGAAGTATTAGCATCTAAAGCATTTGTTCCAACTGCTACATTAAGATTACCTGTTAAATTTGAAAATAAAGCATTACTTCCTACAGCAGTGTTATCAGACGCAGTTGTATTTGAATGTAAAGCATGATAACCAATAGCAGTATTATCATCACCAGAAGTCATATCTTGTAAAGCTCTTGAACCAACTGCCGTATTTTGAGAACCAGAAGAATTATGAAGAGTTATGTAACCTATAGCAGTATTATCTAAACCTGTTTGATTGTACTCTAAACTTTGAGATCCTATTGAAGTGTTTTGAAGACCAGTGGTGTTTGATTTTAATGATTCAAAACCAACAGCAGTATTATTATTAGCTGTTGTGTTTTCTCTTAAAGCATTTCTTCCTAATGCTGTATTAGCTGTACCAGTTGTGTTGTATGCCATACAACTTGAACCTATAGCAGTGTTTTCAGCAGCAGTGGTATTAGCTTGTAATGCACTCGTACCCATTGCAACATTACTGTGTCCTGTTGTATTTGTGTCTAAGGTGTTATAACCAACAGCAGTATTAAATCCTCCTGTTGTGTTATCAGCTAAAGAATTATGACCTACAGCAGTATTATTATTTCCAGTAGTGTTGGCTTCTAATGATACATAACCTACTGCGACATTTTTTTCGCCTGTTGTATTAAGTGCTAATGCTGATGAACCTACAGCCGTATTTTTTTCACCAGTAGTATTTGCACCTAGCGAATTATATCCTACCGCTACATGGTTATTCGCTGTACTATTAGCATCTAAAGCATGACCTCCAACCGCTACGTTGTTAGTTCCAGTTGTGTTTTGTTGTAAAGCATAATCTCCTATTCCTGTATTATTTGCTGCTGTATTAACTTGCATTGCATGACTACCAACAGCAGTGTTTCCCTCACTAGTTGTATTGGATCTTAAAGCTTTTCTACCAATAGCTACGTTTTGACCTGCTGTTGTTTGGTTTTCTCCTGCTTCTGCTCCTATAACAACATTATCAATTCCAGTTGTATTTAATCGTAGAGCTTCAAAACCAATCGCTATATTATTGTTACCAGAACTATTAGCTGCCAAGGCATTACGACCTAAAGCTGTATTGTATTCTCCTGTAGTGTTATTTATTAGTGCTTGTCTACCTACGGCTGTGTTGCCATGACCAGTTGTATTTCCGCTTAACGAATCTATACCTACGGCTGTGTTAGTTGCACCTGTAGTATTAGCATCAAGTGTATTTGCTCCAACAGCTACGTTACCACCTCCAGTTGTGTTTGCTCCTAGTGATGCGTAGCCAACAGCAGTGTTATTATTAGCAGTAGTATTAGCATCTAAAGAATAAGCGCCAACTGCTGTGTTTTGAGTTCCTGTTGTGTTTGTTACTAAGGCATAAGCACCTAAACCAGTATTTTTATGTGCTGTAGTGTTATTAGCCAAAGCTTGAACACCAACACTAACATTATCGCTTCCAGTGGTATTGTCTAGCAGTGCATACATACCCACAGCAACGTTGTAATTTGCAGTAGTATTGTTTCCTAAAGCAGAATTACCTACTGCTGTGTTATTACTTCCTGAAATATTTGCACCTAAAGCAGATGCTCCAATAGCAGTGTTAACAGTTCCAGTAGTATTTGCGTCTAAAGTAAAATTACCAATACCTACGTTATGAGTCCCGCTTGTGTTAGCCACTAAAGCATTTTGACCCATAGCAACGTTATAACTTCCAGTATTGTTAGCTAAAGTACTATCTCCAACACCTACGTTATATATTCCAGTTTGGTTAAGTAATAAAGAATTTCTACCAATCGCTATGTTTTGGTTTCCAGAGGTATTAGCTCCTAAAGCAGCTTTACCTATAGCTACGTTATTACCACCAGTAGTGATTGCATCTAAAGCTGTCTCTCCAACAACAGTGTTACCAGCTACATTGCTTGCACCTTTACCTACAGTGATTGAGTTTATGGTTGCGTCAGAATTAGTAACTAAATCTCCTGTCACAGTAAGACTTGTCAAGTCTCCTAATGATGTAAGAGAACTTGCTGTAACAGAACTGTTTAACGTAGTGCCAGTTAATGTTCCAGCAACAGCCGTGACTGTAATATTTGCTGTGCCATCAAAACTAGTGCCATTTATAGTTCTAGCTGTCGCAAGTGCTGTTGCAGTTGCAGAGTTACCAGTACAAGACGTTGCTATAGGTGCAGCCCATGTAAGTCCTCCATTATTACCAGATTGAGCAGAAAGAAAATATCCATTTACAGGGCTATTGCTAACCTTTAATTTTACTTCACTTACTGTATCGTCACTTGGCTCTCCAATACCGCCTGACTCTTGATAAAGAATAAAATCTGGTGCAGCAGAGAGATTAGCTCCAAATTTTATAGTAGATCCACTTAATGCAAAACCTTCTGAAGGAGTAGATGTACCTGTATTTGGTTTTTGTATAACACCATTGACGCTAACTAATAATGTATTTGCTGCTGTCGGTGTTACAGCAGTTGTTGTTCCAGATCTAACTAAAGTAAAATCTGCGTTAGGATAAGAAGCTGCACCATTGTTAGCTGCATTTCTTAGTGCAAGATATTTAAAATCTGGCCCACCACCAGCACCAGCTACCTTTGCTATAGAACCATCATCTTTCTTAAAAAATAGCTCGCCAGTATCGGTTCTAACGGCTGGTTCACCCGAAACAAGATCACTTGCTGAAGGATCACTCCCTGAGGCTCTTTTAAGTCTAATTACATTAGCCATTAGCTTTTACCTCCTAACGGTCTAATAACTTCCACCGTCTATATCAAAACCTGATACACTTCCGTTTTCAAGAAAAGTAACAAGATCAGATAATGCGACCTGTACCATTGTACCGTTGTCGTTTGCAACAAACTTATCTGTAGCAACAAGAGTTGTTGAGGTTGCAGAAGTACCGCCATCGCAAACTGTATTCAACTCTGTAGTTGTTACCACCGCCCCATCTAAGATTTGCACTTCGCTATCAGTCAAATCAGCTAAAGAGTTAGCTGTTGTCTGGTTCATTGTTGCGAGTTCTGTTAACTTATCGCTATGAGGTTCTACATCAGTACCAATAACAAGTCCTAATGATGTTCTTGCATTTGAAGCTGATGTTGCACCTGTTCCTCCGTCAGATATTGCTAATGTACCTGTTATAGAACTAGCACCTAAATTCACAGCCATCTCTGTAGACTCAATTACGAGTCCTCCATTTGATTTAAGATCTACTGATAATGTGTTTCCTGACTTCTGCAAACCATCTGCTGCTGTTATTTGACCAGCACCAGAGAATTGTGCAATCGTAAGGTTATTAGTCCCCACCACAGCAGAACCAGAGTCCGATGTGCATACAAAACCGTTGTCTGCGTTTACTGTTCCTTTCTCTACAAAAGTAAAGAAACCAGCAGCGTTAGAACCAGCAGCTAAATCTGCTGCCCTAGCTGGAGAAGACCCTACAACGTAAATACCATTCTGACTTGAAGTACTCTGATCTTTGACCAATACTCGATCATTAGTTGATAAAGTAACACCATCTAGCGTGTCTCCATTATTAAGAGCAGTAGATATTGTGATGTTTGCTGTTGTTGCTGCTACGCAAGAATCTTTAACATCAAGTCCTTGTGATGTAGCCTCAACAAAACCTTTTGTCGCTGCATCTTGTGTATTTACAGGGTCAGCTAGGTTTGTAATGTTTTGACTTCCAAAGCTTACTGAAGCTGTTGGAGTAGCCATTTCATTTAGTTTATTTGTTCTTACACCTGTATCGAAGTCGCTTATCTTGGTGTGTGCAACAGAAGGAATATCATCGCTTACTAATGCTCTAAATGTAGGGGCTGCATCTGATCCTGTTGTTGGCCCTGATAAAACCTTATTAGCATTTATTACTGTATCTTTATCAAAAAATTTACCCTCACCACCTATAGGCTCAATAGTAGTTGCAGATCCTCCAGAACCGCCGGTTCCTATACCTATAAATAAAGTTTTGCTACCTTCACTAAATGCTAATTCCGCATTTTCTAGTGTGGTTGGTGCTGATGATCCTGTGGATCTTTTTATGCGGATTGTGTTAGCCATGTGTCAAAATGAGCCTCCATCGACAAGGTTTTCTACAGTACGAGTTGCATCTGCTTTAAATGTAGCAGAAGTAGAGTCATAGTAAATAACAGAATTATTTACAACACCAGAATCAGTTAAACTTTTGCCTGTAGAACTAAAGGATGGGCCTTGTGGGCCTTGAGTCGCAACAGTAATAACTGTTGCGTCACCTTCATTTACAGTAACAGTATTCTTACTGGTTGTAACATTAACAGAAGTCATGGTGTAGTATAACCCTCTGACATAGTTATAACACCTTCAAGGTAGTACTCTCGTAATCCGTTTGAGTCCTCAAGCATTACATCGTAATAAAGAGTATTAGTCTCAAAAGTAGCAGTCTGTACATCAGTTAAGGAGATATCAACTATACCATTTACTCTATTAGTGTAAGTAATTGCAAAATCACCATATTTTATATTTCTACCCTCATCCCAACATTGAGCATAAACTGTAAAACCAGTTAAATTTATAACTGCATCAGACGAATCTTTGAACTGTAATTGCAAAGAAAAGTCTGCTCTTCTTTGCACAGTCATATTATATGTACCGGGTTGTATTGCCATAATTAAGTTTTAATGATGTACATTAATGCTACGTTACGAGGTCTAGTTTCAGAACCTCCTGTATTACTTACAGAGTTATTAGTTGATATTGATATACTTGTAGTCGCATCATTCATAAATTGTCTGGCACCTAATGGGCCTAATCCTTGTCCACTACCACCACCATAATTACCAACGATACGATCATTTACAGCTATTGATCTACCATCTGCTAGGCTTGAACTTGGTGAGTTTGTAGATGTAGGATCGTGTCTATGACCCGGATCATTAATAGTATGACTAGAAGTAACACTGTGATTATGTGATTTAATATCATCTGATTGGTTAGTGCCACCATGAGTCCAAATCTGTCGACCTTGATCTCTTGTTGAGTCATTAGTATTACTAGCCCAACCTCTAATAAATTCACCTCTAAGATCAGGTACATGAGAACCTATTAATGCTGCTAAAGCCGTGTGTCCAGAGGTAGATTGACCGTTACACTCTAAATAACCAGTTGGCACAGTAGCAATAGCAAAACAAAATATAGTTCCAGTAGGTACACCTTGTATCGCTACAAAAGATAAAGTACCAGAGCCATTTGTCTGTAATACACTGCCATTAGCTCCATCTGCTGTAGGTAAATTAAAATTTATGTTACTCGAACCAGCAAAATCAAAGTCGATTCTATTTCCATTGCCACTGCTCCAAACTTGTATAGAATGACCATTCCTTACTTTCAGTCCGCCAGCGTCAACTCTGACTCTTTCAGTCCCACCAGCCACTATTCCCAAAACATTACTACCTTGCCTAAATAATCCGGTATCTGTATCTCCAGAAAACTTGAAAGATAAATTGTTTGCAGCACCATCAATTAATTGCAAACCGCCTGACATAGGAGTTGAGCCGTTTTTTGGTAGTAAACCCAAATTTGCTTCATTTATACTACCTATTTCAGTAAAAGACGAGTTTCCAGAATTTCTTATTTTTAAAATATTATCTGAAGTATCGCCATATAGCATAAATGCAACAGCATTAACGGGATCCCCACTACCACTATTTAAAGTTTTTACTGCATCAAGCACTAAATTAATGTCGGAACGAACCGCAGCACCAGAGGCATTAGCAATATCGTAATCTGATACTTGAGACATTTAAAAAATCTTTTCCTCCATATTACACCCCTTTACCATACCCGACAGCCGTAAATGTAAAATCTCTATTAGAGTTACCATTATTTGCTGCATTTCTAATAACAATATCAAATGAGGTTCCAGTTACATTTAATATTCTCACAGTTTCGCCAGACCCTAAGTTTTGTACTGTTACACCTACATTTGGCTTGAAAGCATTTGCACCCCCAAGACCTGTTAGACCTGTAAAAAACGGCCTAGCAAAAGTAACGGTCTTTTGACTCGTTCCTGACTGTTGTGCTGCCATTGATACTGGGTTATTAGAATTTCCTGTTAAATATGAATTTTCTGTCCTTGATGGAAATAATGCCACAACACCTGCTTGTTGAATATTAATATTTTCTACTAAAGGTTTACCAGTTGTTAATTGTAATCTAAAAGCAAAACCTCTACCTTTAAAAGTTCCATTAGATAATGTAGTAAATTTAGTAAACTTAAGAAAACTACCGCCACCATTACTAATTGTTTGGTCAAATAGAGAGGTCAGAGTAAATGTATTAGCATCTGGAACTGTCTGAACAGTGTAAAAAGCATCAAAATTATTTCCAGTATGAATTAAAGTATTTATATTATCACCGACTGCAAGCCCATGATTTGTTGCTGTTGCAGTAATAACTAGTCCTGATTGAGTATAATTAAAAGCTGTACCATTTGTAAAAGCTATAGCACTTGCTTTGCTTGGGTCAACATTTGTTGAAGCTACCAACATTTTACAATTTACTGTATCTGCTGAAGTCCCATCAAAATTTCCATCAGTTGCATAATCATCCCAAAAAGAACCTTCTGGTATAAGTTGATCTAAAAAAGTAACTTTTTTATACTGACCAGTTGTAGTGAAAGTATTAAATACTAAATTATTTGCTGGTGTTATTGCTAAATCAAATTCGGTTGTACTTCCTACGGATGAAAGAACATATATTCCATTTACAACATTAAAATTACCTTGGCCGACAAGCTGTACTGGATCTCCTACGGCAAGACCATGAACAACAGTGCTTGTTACTCTAATAGTTTTTGCTGGTACTTGTACTCCTTGTATAGATTGAGTGCTATTTGAATTATTGGCTTTAATACCACCTCCAATAGTACTTCTTAAAGGTTGTTGTACTTGAACTCCTACAGACCTAATAAACCTTTTTAAATCTAAAGAATATACTCTTTCTAAATCAATAACATCTTTAAAATCATAAAAACCTTCTGAAAGACCTACACCACCTATACTTGTTTCGGATATTTTTAAGTTACTACCGTCTAAAACTGTATTTAATTTAGCCCCACCAAAAGCAGGTGACAACAAATCTTGCCTCGATCCACTATCTAAAATAATCTGTGTATCCAAAATATCTGGTAAATCTACAAGAACACTTGCTGATCCAGTACTAAAATTACCTTGGTCATCTTGAAAACGAAGAATATACTCACCTTCTAATGATGGTACTATTTGCTCTGTGCTGTTACCGGGTAATGCTTCAACAAGATCAATCGCATTATTAAAAGTACCAGTTCCATCAGTTAAAGAACTGTGTCGTACATATACTCTGCCACCATGTAAAACGTCTGGATCAACAGCTTGATCCCATTTTAATCGCACATTCTTAGCATCTACAGGTTCAATTTGTAGATTTTGTACGTCTGCTGGTGGTGCAGTTTTACCAGCAGCGTTAAATGTTAAATCAGTTGATGTTTCTGAAAGTTTTAACGCAGCATTATAAGAAAAAACTTTAAATTCATAAGTTCCAGCCTCAGTACCTTCTATTTCAAAATCAGGTCTAAATACATCCTGTACTACCCAGTTTGCATTATTAAATCTGTACTGAACTTGATACTGGCTTACACCTGTTACTGACACCCAAGATAAAATTAATTTAACTATTGCAAGTTTGTTTTTAACAATAATTCTTTCTTCTGCTACTAAACCTGATGGTGGAGATTTTGGTTGATTTAGCAGTGATAAATTTCTTACAGGTAAAGGATCACCTTGTTCAATATTTGCATATTTACCCGGGTTATAAGTTAATGCTGTAATCGCATAATTTACACCATCTTGTTCTTCTACTGTTATAACTCTGAATGTTTGAGGTTCTACACCTCCAATCCCAGAACTAGACAATACCCATATTGCATTTTCACTTGGAACTTGTGATAGCGCAGAGCTTAAAGTAATAACATTATTTGTTATACCACCACCAGCAGCAAGTGTTTTTGTTTCTACTTTACCATCAGGTAAAATTACAGTTAAACTTTTATTTGAACCTTGAAAAGAAGATAAATCTTGATCGCTATCAACAGTTATAACAGTACTTGTTGCACTTTTTACTCTCCCTGATCTTCTTTCAACACTACGCACTGGATCATTTATAGAAATAACAATTCCCGGTCTTACTATCGCACCAGCATCTATAGAAGTTGAAAAACTGACAATCTCAGATTCTTGTTGCTCGCTGAAAAGTATTGCTTTTGCCAATCTAATCGCTTGTGACCTTGATGTACAACCAAAGCTTTTTACTGTTTTTTTAATTCTTCCCAATTTTGCTATAGCAGCAGTATCTTCAAAAATTTCATAATCTATCTCTCTGCTATCCATATTAAAATAACTAACAGAAATAACAGAATGTCTTTGTTTTAAACTACTACCAGAATATGAAAATCCTGCCTCAGTAACATTTGCCAAGCTAAATAAAAAACTTGAATCAGTAGGTCGATCTTGAGTTAGAGTTATTGATCCTGTTTGCCATATAGGAAACCCTCTCATTACCCCAGCTAACTCATTTATTAAGGCATATGCTTCTGCTGTTCCTTGAATTGCAACATTACAAGCAAACCTAGCTTCTTTAGTTCCATCTTCTAAAGTTACTTCTTCGTTTGCATATCTTGATGCTTGTACATAACTAAATAAATCAATGCTTTCATATTTTTTAACATCAGTAGATTGATCTGGTGATATATGAACACCTAGTCCATATCTTTGGTTTGTCAAAACATCAAGCAATATCATCGCAGGGCAAGTACACCAAACAGCAGCACCCATCGTTCCGTTAAATATATAGCCAGTAGGATATTGTATTCTTCCTGTATTTATATCTACAGTAGGAGTTCCAGAATTATTTGCACCAGCACCCGGTATTTGAACTTTGATTCCACGAATACGAAATGCTCTCTTTGGTACAGCACTAAACTGCTCAGAACTAACTCTTAAGGTTGAGTATGCACAATCTGGATATGCTTGTGGAGTATATACAACTTCTTCTATTCTAGAAACACCAAACGTATCTTGGATCACGTCTGGGTCACTGTCAGCAGTAATTCTTTTTACCCTAATCTTTGCTTGGGTATAATTAGCATTACCAAAAGTATCATTAGATAAATTAATTGTATGTTCTCTTGAATATGAATCTTTACTTCTACCTGTAATTGTCTCATCTACAATTACATTAAAAGGCCCATTATCTTCTTGTAACAGTATTTGATAGTTAACTTCAGTTCCTAAAACATCTCCATTAGTTTCAAACTTTTGTAATGCTAAAAACTGTATAGTTACTTCTGCTGCGTGTTGTCCTAAAGAAAGATCAGGACTGTCAACAAATGATGAAGTGGTAACAACAGCAGAGTTTGTCAGTATAGTGTTTGATGTTTTTTGTAAGTTTGCATTTTCTAAATTAGCAACTGGTTTTTGATTACCCTCTCCAAACTTAGGAATAAAAGTAACATCCTCAAAGCTAAAATCTGAATCGGTTAGGCTATTTAAGTTTGTAGTAAAATTTGGATCATCTGGACTAATATTTAAGACAGCAGTGTTATCTAAAAAAATATCAGCTAAACAAGCATTATTATAATTTGCATTGTTACGAGCAATATTTTTTTTAGAAGGTGTTGCAAAACCTTCTATTTCACCTTCAGATAATAAATCTTGGATTGTTGCAAACTCTTTACTGTTAAGAGTATCTTCGGCTCTTACTGGTTCTCTAGGTGCTGGTGGCCCTTTAGAACCTCTTATAATTTTACCCATTATGCTTCCCCTGCTACGACTTGTTGTGTATCAATACCTGCTGAAATTACGACTGATCCAGTTACGATTTCTCCATAACATAGAGGTATGCTAGTTCCGGCCCTATCCGTATTTTGCACTCCAGAAAAGCTAAATGATATTCTTGGGTCTTCTTCATTTGAAAAATCGGGCATTTGAGGCATAGGAAATAACATTTCTGATACACCACTCAAAACCAATCCAGCACCAAGAGCAAAGGAAGCTTTAGCTAAAGGTGCAGCAGCAGAAAATCCAATTCCACTAGCACCAAAACTTACAGCTTGACCGGGGAAAAAACCAAAAGCTCCCATACCTACAGCTATTAAAGCTCCACCTAATAATATTCTTCCAAAATTACCTCCAGCACCACTAATTACAGGCACAATACTTATATCTGCACTACCTATAGGATTATGTAATTCTTCTTCTCCAATATCATAATTGTTAACAATAACTTGATAATGCCTATTATTCATATAACCTTCTAATTGTGGAAAGTTACTAACAAGAAAACGCATTGCATCAGCAGTAGAATTTATAACAGCATCAAATTCTTTATGACCTAAAAAGTCAGCTAGTTCACCATAAAGTTTAACTTTCTTGAGCATAGCGATACCTTTTACCTGTACATTTTAACAACCATTCAGAGTAAGGCTCTCTACAAGATAGTCTATCTGCTAAATGATGTAAAACCATATCTCCTAAAAAAATCGCTACATGATTTAAAGTTGGATACATGATAGACATTAATAATACGTCTCCCTCTTCCAGTTTTTCATCTGGCCTTAATTCTCTAAAACCTGTCCTCCATGCATAACTCTCAAATAATGGATCAAACAAAAACTCATCTGCTGTCATTGTTCTTTCATAGTCTTTTAAAATAATACCTTTTTCTTTTTTGTAATAATCAACAACTAGACTCCAACAATCTGTAACACCCCATACCCATTGCCGACCAAGTAAAGGTACTTCATATCCTGTTGGCTCTACATAAGCCCATTGTTCTGTTGTTGGATTCACAATATACCAAGGCAATTTACTTTGTTCACAACTCACTTTATCTGCCTGACTTGGTTCTGGTGTAGATATAGGGTGACTATGAACTACGGCAGTTATTTCGCCAAGGTTATCTGCTTTTACATAATCTTCTGGATTAAGAATAAAATGTTGATGAGATGTGATTGCTAAATTTTCACATGGATAATATCTTTCTTTACCTCTTATATTAAGCAGTAGTCCAACAGATTCTTTTGGGTCTTGGTCTTTCGCATGAACCAATGCGTCATCTTTCCAACTCATTGAATAAACGTACCAATAGCAGGGAATAAATCTCTAGTGCATTGCCTTTTTGGTACTCTTACCCCAGCTAAGTCAAAAACTGCTGCTAATTCAAATTCAACTACTTCTCTGGTTTCTGTTGCTTTACGATCAACTGAATATATTTCTCTTGGAAATTCTGCATTAGGATCAGGAGTTCCAAATGGATTGTTGCCTGTAAAATTTGCATTATCAATAAATCTTGCCAATGTTCTTATTCTGGTGACAGTAGCACCTGTAAGATCATTACCAGCAGTTACAGTATTTACTGATTGCAGTATTGCAGATATAGTTCCAAGAGCATTACTTACCATCAATTTAGGTCGTGGTAATTGGCCTCTTTTGTAAGCAAAACCTTCAGCTACTATTGGAAATCTTGTATAAGTATTACCAGCCCAGACTATATTTGTATTTACTTGATTTGTACCAGAATGAAATCTGTATATTGCGTTAGAACCATGTAATTTTTCTTTTAATTCAAGAGTAAATAATTCAATAACAGAGGTAGGATTTATTTTAGATAGATCATTAAAAATACTACTAAAAGCTTCGTAAACAATATTATTGTCATAAACACTCTCGCCAATAATATTTGTCCATGATGGTTCAGTTGTGCTATGAGTAGTACCTGCTGTTGTCACACGAAAAAACATACCAGCTACACCATTTGTAGGGCAAACAATATTTCCTACACTTTTAGCTGTGTTTGCACTCCAAACAGTAGCAACAGTCATGGTTCAAATACCTCTCTAAATGTTGCTTTTATTGATGCTAAATTTGGATAATTTATAGTCTTTGTCCAACTTTCACAAACATATTGTGATGAGCTAGATTCGTTTGGTGGTGTGTATGTAAAACTTGCACTATCATTTGCTCTTGCATCTAAAAAAGTTTCTAATGTATCACTTTCTGTTTCAGTAATATTATTCCAAGATAAATCATATATTTTTGGATTTTGATTTTGTGCAA
>VTLG01001885.1_pt1 | contig 19896 bp, 39 predicted proteins | sample 4694571 | NCBI WGS metagenome assembly VTLG01 (sample SAMN12604809, study PRJNA352737) | marine metagenome | biome: ENVO:00000447; feature: ENVO:00000209|ENVO:00000569|ENVO:01000036; material: ENVO:00002151; isolation source: viral sequences binned using virsorter ... | reverse complement strand
TTTCTTCGCAGCCAAAAGTTTAGCAATAGTCAAACCATCTGATTGGTCTGAAGTTGCTGTTTTTTGTCCAGAAGGTAGAGCTGTAGATGTACCACCAGCTACACCAGTATTCGCAGAAGCGTTGAACGCTGTAATAATTACATCATCCATTGCTCTGTTCATAGCTGCCGCAGCCGCTCTAGCGTATGAGCTAGTTGGGTCTACAAGCATTCTAACTTTGTCAACATCGTCAACTAAGTCAGCCCATTCGTAGTCAGCCAAGCTCAATCTTCTTCTGCTATGAGGAGTGTCGATCTGAGGTGTATCGCCATGTCTACTCGTTCTTAATTGAGCAGCAGTAACTCCGACTTGATCGAAGAAAGCGTTTTTCCCAGTTATTTTTTCCACATCAACAGAAGATCTTAATTTACTTCCCATTTGTTGAGAAAGCATAGCAACATTAGAGCTATACTGCTCAACGAAAGAAGTAGTTATTTGTGAACTCATAATAAGTTCCTCCCGTTATTGTTTATGTTAATGTTAAATCGGATGATTATCCTTACGGGTCGCTCCTCGATTTTAGTTCTCCTGGAACCTATACTTTCATAGTGTCAACTAGGGTCTTTCGATTATCCTAATTATTTTCAGCTATACTTGATTTTTCTTTTCTCGTAAAGCCAAAACTTCTTCAACCGCTGCCTGATGGTTTATATGGTTTTTATCCCAATAAGCTGAACCAACTTGCGTTAGTTCTCCAATTTGCTTTTCAATTTGGTTTGGTGTCAAATAAGCTGGTCCAGATGCTTGAACTATACTATCTTCTCCCATTTTACTTGCTAATTCTGCAAATGCTTTAATCATAACCGGATGATCTCCAAGTTTAGTTCCATCTGCTAAATTAGTATCAAAAAGCTCAGTAGCACCAACTGATTTTGCTAAAGTTGCTGCTTGGTTAATTTTTTGATCGAATGCTTGACCCCACTCTTGTTTAAGTTCCTTTGTGCTATTTTCTCTAGCAGCAAGAGCTTTACTGTCAGCATCCTGTATAGACTTAGCTGTCATTTCATTATACCATTTTACAACACCATTAGCTTGCGTTGGTAATAATCCTAACTTATGCGCTTGGTCTGAAAAAGTTTTTAAAGCTTCTTCATTAATTTTAGTATTTTCTCCTAGCTCATATTTATATCCATCAGCAGTTTTTGGTCTACCTAGTTTTTCATAAACTGCATCCCAATCCTTTTCTGTTGCATATTTGTTTGGAACTGGAATTTTATCCGATCCAACCATTTTTTGTGCGTGGACATAAGACTTTGCTAAACCTTCTATATCTTTAATATTCTCTAAAGATTTATCAGATCTTATTTCGTCAGAAAGACTTGCTTTCCAATCTGTAGTTGCTTGTGGAGTTTCTGTTTTAGGGTCTCCAGACAGTACCGATGGTTGTTCAACCGGTGCTGCTACCTCTTGATTTTCGCTTGACATTTTTATTCTCCTTTTTTGTTAAGCATATTTTTAATGAACAAGACTACTGATCTTGTTCCTTCTAAAAATGCGCTTTCATGACTATCTCCTTTAATGTGAGTAGTGCTATGATAGCTGCATCTCTTTTCTAAATCTTCCAATACTTTTTTACCATTGTCAGATTCAAAAACTTGTTTGTAAGCAATAGTTAATTGCTTTAAATCATTATTGTTCATTAGCCACCTTTAGAGCGGGTGCTACTTTACCAGCTGCTTCAGCGACTTGCTGTGCTTGTTGTAATTGCATTTGCTCCATTTCGGCTTGTTGTTTTTGTTGTTGGATTTGTTGTACCTCTGCTTTTGATCTCATAATTTTAGCTGGTAATCCTAAAACATCTTGAACATGATTAACTAAACCATCTATGTCTATGTAATCAAATACTGGTGCAATGTTTTGCATTGAACCAAATATTTCCATTCCTCTCATGATAGATGAAAGCTCTTGTGTCTTTTGAGCTTTGGCTAAAGGAGAGACATATTCTATTTCAACATCTTGTTCTCCTAACATTTCTGGCATTTGAGGTAATTTATTATTTTTAAGTAATAAATTAAAAGCTCTAGTAATTAATGGTTGTAGTAATTCAGATTGTAATCTTCCTAATACTGGACCCAACAATCTCATCTTCTCTTCAGTTCTTTGCATAACTTCAGTTGCCGTCATGTTTTGACCCTGTACTGTCATTAATTGGTCGACAAAGAAATTTTCTCTAATTGCTTTTCTTCTTTGATCTTCCATTTGCAAACCTAAAGGTTGATTGCTACCAATATTTAATGGTTCAATTCTTTCTCTAGTTCCAGATCTATAAAAATTTAATCCACCAGGAACAGTTCTAATTGGTAAAATAAAACCATCATCAGGAACCATTAAAGGTGGGTCAATTTGTTTTTGAGCTGCTTTGATTGAAACTTTAGACATTGTATTCAACATCTTAGTATCAGGTAAAGCATTCATCGCTGGCGATCTGCCATACACTTCATTTGAAGAAGATTTTAAATATCTTGGAACGACATAAGGAAATTCTTTAAATCCACTTTCTCTTAACAATGTACTTGTTTTTTCGTGAACATGGCAAGATACCCAATCCATATTTTTACTATTGTCATATCCCATCTTAACTTCATTAGGATAAACTGAATGTAATATAACAGCATCATCATAAGGTGCTTTTTCAATATCTGTTATTATAGATCTTGGTAATTGCGCATCTGGATACATTAATGGAATATTTTTATTTTTAATATGAAATCTTCTAGTTAAACTATCCACTAATCCTTTTTCATTTTCAGTTATAAATATTTCTGAAATGTGAATTGTTTTAAATCTTAAATCATCTTTAGGGTCATCCGTAATAAACATTGCAGATGTACCAAACGCTAATAGTTCGTGGTATAATTCAAATATTTCTTGTTGGAAGTTTGATCTAGCAAAGACTTGCTGCATAACTTTTGCACAGCTTTCTAACCATTCGTTAGCTTCGTCATCTTGACTTATAATTTCATTTCTAAATTTTAATATAAACCAAGGGGAAACAGTATTAGTTAGCATACCATTTAAACTAGCGGATAATAATTCTAATGCGTGTGTGGCTGTACCATCATAAACTTGGTCGTGCCTTTTATCGCCTTTAGTATGTTTAATAGTTATGTTTGCTTTTCTTGGTAAAAAATAATCAGCAATATCTTGCCAATGATCTTCCCAAGTAACCCTTTGTGCTTTGAGAGTTTTATATCTCTCAATAACCATTTTTGCTTTTGGTTCTACTGCCATCTATCCTCCGAGTAATGATTTCTTAGTTGTTGTTAATGCGCTGTCGCCTAAACCTTTTGCGCCAGTTAATATTGTCGATGATCTACCTTTACCTCTTGCTAATTCCATAGCACTTGTTGATGTTGCTTGTGATACTTCAGCTTTAGTTGGAGCCGACTTATAAGTTGGTGGTTGTTGTTTTTGTAATATTTTTCTTGCTACTCCTCCCATTTTATCCTCCTAATAAAGTTTTCTTTGTTGATGTTTCATCATCTTCTAATCCAGAAGCTGATGTTAAAATAGTAGATGCTCTTCCCGTTCTCGCAGCTCTTATTTTTCTTTCCTTTTCTGCTATGGCTGCTTTTCTATCCGCATCTTCGTAAGAAGGTGGGTCAGGCATAGGTGCTGGTGCTGGCGGTAAAGCCGGCATCGATACTTTTGGCATTAAAAATCCCATATTATATTTCTCCGTGTATTAAGTAATCATTGACAGCGGTTTTCTGCGCTGCAACTTTTTCTCTTGGTAGTTCGGTTATTGCTAAAGCCATGTATCTTGCGCTATCGCAAGCATGACTAGACCAATCCTTAACTGGTTTATTACTAAACATCTTCATCTTTTCGTTATACTTACGATGATGATGTCGTAAAGCATTAATTAATGGTTTTGTACTTTCTATATCAAACCAGCATTTTGGCAGAACCATTTTTAAACTGTGGATACCATCTTCTAAAGGTATCTTAGGTAAGATTTTAAATCTTACTCCAAGCTGGTAAGCAACTTCCCTTCTGGTTTTACCAGAGGAAAATTCGGTAACTTCTATGTCATGGGGAGCAAAATGTTCTCCATAAACATAATCTTTATCTTTTATCATTTGAACGTAATGTGGCAACCCCTCTCGATTATTTTCATAATAATCAATAACCATTATTTGATTTCCTAATTGTTGAAAAAAAATAATAGCCGTGCTGTCATCTACGCCAATATCCCAAGCGGTATTAACCACTAACGCTGGATCGTAACCCACTCTGGTTAATTGCTTTTTCTCTTCTAAATTCTTAATAATTTCTCCATAGATTGCACCTTCAATGTTTGCAATCCAATCGCATTCAAACTCTTGCTTATACTTTGATTCTCCCATTTGAGCTTTTGCCGCATCCAGCTCTTCCTGGTCGATAACTTTAGTCTCACTTGCTTTAGCTGTATAAGCTAACCATTTATCATCTGATAAAGCGTGCTGGTATAATTCATAAAAAATATTACTCATACCCGCTGGGGTTCCTATGAAATAACAAAACCCCTTCCTATCAGATAACGCTGGTCTAATAATTTCGTTCCATAACCTCGGATCTATTTGCGCTACCTCATCTATACAAACTCCGTCAAGGAATAATCCCCTTAGTGAATCTGGCTGTTCAGAAGATAACAAGGTTATTCTGCTGCCATTCGGCAAATCACATCTAAGTTCCGTTTCGTGAAACTTAACCCCTGGTATTCCTCCCGCAAACATCTTCATATAATCCCAAGCGATACTTTTAGCTTGCTTATAAGTAGGTGCTATATATGCGAACCTAGGGTTTTTAAGTTTGTTTGTAAGTGCAGCTTTTATTAAATGATTAATAATTGCCACACTTTTGCCAAACCTACGATGGCACGATAATACCGCAAACCTATATCGATCTAATTCCTTATGCAGTTTTGCCTGTAAGGGTCTTGGGGTATAGGGTATCTTAACGTGCATTGTTTATAAAATCGCTAATATTACTATTAAAGCTGCAACACCTATAACCACTTTTTTGTGATCTCTCCAATAATGTTTAGCTTCATGAATAAGTAAATTTATATCCATTATCCCTCCTTAGTGAATTGTTGGTAAATCAAACATCTCATGTATTGATTTATAGTCTATGCCGCTATTCTTCATTAATCTTTTTAAAAATTTGTTAGCATGGGTTTTATCCTCAAATCCGTTTAGGTGGATTATTAATCCCCCCGTCTCCTCTGCAGTAAATACCATTGCTGTTATTAATTTGTTTTTAATGTTATCCATAGTGTTTGTGTGTGTTTGTGTCTTGAAGTCCCGATATATATATTTTATAAAAGTGCGCCACGTTTTTGGTGTATATGGGGGTCTTGCAAACTGAAAACTAACTTTTTTTCTACGTTTTTGATGGGTCGTAGGTACAATACCTACAGACTATCCATATACATCAATACTTATTCAATAATTTTAGAGTGGTCCAAGTGTAATCCGGTATAGCTCACACTACCAGAACTGCATAACGCGGGTGCGAGAGCGTGCCACTCGCATACAGATACGAACAATCCCACTCCAACCAGGTAGCTCAACCAATATGATAGGCACAAAAAAACCCAGGAGAGATCACTCTCTCCCAGGTTCAATATATTTAATTAATTATATTTATTCTTCTACTGATAAAGACTTGAAGTCATTTATAATATCTACAAAGACATCATCAACAACATCAACGCAAGCTCCATCAAACCAATCAAGATACCAATACTCTAGATCTTTATTATCGTACAATCTAAACTCCTCAGATGGTCCACCCCAAGAAAGCTGCCATCTCCAATAAGCAGCTCTTTGATCTTTAAATGTTCCAGCTTCTACTCTATCAAAGCATAAGCCAGCTTGATTGCAATAATCAAAGAAATCTTCATATTGATTTAACTCTTGATATTCATCTGATAGAAATTCATCAAATTTATTTCTTTCAGATTTCTCAATATCAAGAAATTTTTTAGCCGTTTCAAATTGCTTTAATCTATCTTGATATTTTTCTTCTACAATATCAGAACACTTTTTTTCTTTGTTTGGTTTGTCTCCACTCAAAGAAAGTGTCTGAACTTCTTTTGTTTGTGTTTGCATTTTATTGCTCCTTTTTTTATTTAATAAGGATCAATAACATAGACGTTGCTCGTTTGTCAACCTTAAATATGCTTAAATGCGTATTTTTATTTTAGCCAATAAAAAACCCTTATTAAGCGTTATACTCAATAAGGGTTAATTATCTTTTAATTAATTGTTGCTTCTTCTTTGTCCATTTTAGCATGAATATATCTATGATTTGCCTCTTCTTCTAAAGCTCTTTGAAAAGTATCTCTTACCTTTTCAGTAGTACCATAGTAGTCAGCCATATTGGTTGCAATATGTTTAACTATTTGTGAAGATAAAGCATGAATACTGCATTTAATATCAAGTTTTTTAAGTTCTTTAGTTGCATTATTCATTAATTTATCAAACTTACTCATGTGTCTATCAATAAAATCAATTAATATTTGATCTTTGATTTTTTTAGTTTGTTTCTTTGTTAGTTTTTTCATTGAGACACCTCCTCAACTGCATTTGTGTCTAAACTCTCACAAAGATATTCTAAAGGTTTAAATCTGACACCATCTTTCAATTTAAATTCTTTAGTAGTGCCATCTTTATTCTCTATCTCGTTTCCATCTTCATCTAATAAATAAAATTTAATATCTAAAACAGAAACAAAACAATTATTATATTTACTCATTGCGACACCTCCACCCTATTAGTAGAGATTTTAAAGTTGTAAGCAAAAGGAAACTCGTTTTGCAACTCTTCTAATGTCTTTGCATACTTTCCAGGTTCTACAACCTTTTGTATTTTAACAGCTCCAGTAGTATAAAACAAATCAACAAGAGCAGTTATTTTATATTGTACTTTTGTTTTTATCATAGTACCTCCTAATGATTTGCTTATATCATTAAGATTGACAATATGTCAACACCTAATATGGATATATGTCAACTATTTATTTGATAGCTCTTGTATAGGTGTTTTAGGTACTTCTTCCACAATTTTTTCAGCTTGAATAAGATTGTTCTCATTATCCGGTATATCCCATTGAATAATTAATTTTGAATCTTGCTTAACCTCTTGTTTAATTTTATCGCCAAACGTATTATTGGCTAATTTTGATGCTAACCATCTCGATTGCGCTAGTTTCTCTCGAACCCACATCATATGCTGATTATCTTGGGGTGTTTCTAATTCTTCGTTTATTTTGTCAATAATGGTAAAGCAGCCAGTTTCTCTTGCTTGTCTAATCTTATTTTGTAATTTCTCGTCATTTCTCATATATCTATAAAAAACAGATAAAGACGGCATTGACTTATCCTTACAAATTTTAGTTAATGGTTCTCCAAGTTCTATTCTTTCAATTATTTTGTTGAGGGTTTCTTCCGGTATGAGACTTGATTTATTTTGCTTTTGATCCATTGTTGTATTTCTTCTTCAGTTTTGTTCTTTAAAAATTTTAAATTCCTTAATGCTTTTATTCTGCCTTCAAGTGATTTGGGTCCAGTAGAAAAACCTCCGTGAAACTTGCAGCGATACTTACCAGAAGTTTTTTGAAAATAACCTTTGCAGAGACATTGTTTAGTAAATTTGCTTCCTCTTGTATAACTCTCGCATTGTATTTTTTTTAAGGGTCTACCAACCACAGTATATAGTTCCTACTATTAAATTTTATCTATAATGTCTATAAGAGATTTATCTAGGTTGAACTCTAAATCTAAAATAGCTTGTTTATATCGTCTTTTGATTGTAACTCTATGGCAGCCAAACATTCTGGCAAGAGCAACCCAGGAATATCTCCTTGCTCTCTTCCAAATCAATTTTCTATCGTTAGGTTTAGCTTTTACCAATAAGTCTATGGCTAATTCCCAGCAAGCTATCTGTTGTGCGTTTGCTCTAAGTTTTAAACCCTTTTTCTGCCAAAACCCTAAATCCTTTGGATCGTGGCTCATTTTTAAAATATCATACATTTTAGGAGTTTTAGGTTTTATGGCGTTTAAACCAGGCATTAAACGTTCAGTTGTACCAGCAACCTCAAAGATTTCTATTATCTTTCCAGCTCTTAACTTCATGCCACCCTCAAGATGGCACTAAACTTTTTTATGGGTTTATCCCCTTTAGGAGATGAAACTATTTTAATAGCTTCATCCTTCTTAAATGTGTGCTTTAATATTCTTTCGCCACGTTTATTTTGATATTCGACATAATGACCCTCTTTTCCACATTCTATATATGTTTCCCCTTCATATTCTATAGAATGTTTAGCAACTGGGGTGTAGGAAGATGATCTATTATAGTTATTCCTATTATTAAACCTATTACTGGTTATATAAGATGGTTTTATTAATATACGACTATTTGGCTCATCAGAAGAGCCAACGAGTCTCTTCACTCTTTTCTGTATGTTTTCTTGTAATATTTTCTGCCGTGTTAATAGGTATAAATTGCTAGAACTTAGCCGTTTTATGCTAATCAACTGTAGCTTGGCAAGGTGTTTAACTGATCTTTGTATGGAACGTCTTGATAACCCAGTACGCTTTTGAATTGTAGCATATCTTGGGAAGCACTTACCATCCGCCTTATTCATAAATGAGACTAGCGCAAAATAAACCCTAACATCTATGGAACTAAGACGTTTATCAGCCAGGATATTTATATCGCCAACGAAATATAAACTCATCTTTTCCCCTCACAAATAAGATCATGCCGTTCCTGAAGTAATTGCATCACTTGCAACCAACCATCAGGCATCATAAACATTTCCTCAGACTTATAAGGTGTTAGCTGCTTAATTCTAAATGACGTAATAGACGAGCCATCAACCTTATAAAAAACCAGGAAACTTGGAAGACCAGCTAATTCGGCTAATTTTTGAGTTGTTCTAGTTGCCTTCCAAGGTTGTCCAACGTCAAAAGCAGTTTCAGCTAGATACAAAGGAGTTTTACATTTTAAACAAGTTCCACATCCATCAATGTCGATCATTCCGAGCTTTTGCGGTAATGCTCTATGCCATAAAGAATAAGCTGAAAACTTTACATCCTTAAAATAAATATCCCTAGCCATTAACCACCAACATATAAATTGATAAAAAAACTATGAAAGATAAACCAGAAAAGATAATGATAAAAATTTTATCCATTAAATATAACCTTTGTTTCTATATTCCTTTAATTGATTTTTTAACTTAACTTCTAATTCCTTAATTCTAAATTCGGCAGCAGTAAGTTTAGTCTGTAGATCTCCATTTAATTCCTTATGAGACTTGCTAATTATTTGAAAGTTAGAGTTTTCCTCAACCAACCTTTTATTAGCTTCATTAAGTTTGTTAATTTCTGCCTCATACTTTGTAATCTTTTTAATCATTAAGCTATCCGCCTCTTTCTTAGCAGCTTCAGTTTGAGCTAAACCTTCATTAATTTTTTCCAATTCCTTATCTAAAAAATCAGCCATAACAATTCAATAAACTCTCTCCTTCCCAACCTTCCTTTAAAATATCATTTGATTTATGGTTATAATCGCAGCAACCAGCACTTAGAGCTTTTGGATATTTATTAACCCACTTCATATAAGTTTTACAAAATTTATCCCACTCAACCTTGTAAATATCTATTGTTTGATTTTGTGTTTCCTTTGGAAATAAAATTACAGCTGCAATAATAAATAAAAATAAATACTTCATTTAATCACTATCTCCGTAACCTCTTGAACCCAAGCTCCAGGAATTGTGTTTAAATTTCCTACTTCAAGCGTTCCATCATCATCTATGGAATAGTCGGCAAAGATTGTGATTTTTTCTCTTGTTTTGAGTAATTGATAACCTTTACTATAGCAGATAGCGGGTTTAATTCGTATTGCTTTAGAGATTGACATCCATTCATTGTTAGCAATACAATCAAGCCACTTAACTTCAACAAACGGATAATCATCAATGGTTCCTGTTAGTTTCTTTTTCTTTCTACTCATAAAAGCTAGAAGGTTTGACTTTTCCTTTTGTCTTTTGGGAGATCAGTTTCATAAACTCTGGTCTAGGTATTCTCTCCTTATTGCACCAACGAAATACAGTTGATCCAGGAGACGTGCCTTTAATTCCTAAAAATTCAGCTAGCTTTTTATGTGATAGATTTTTTGATTTTCTAAATTGCTCTAATTGCATGATTTCCTTATATGGATAATTACCAATTTGACAAGTATTTATCCATATTTGATGTGGAAATCGTGTTAAAAACTAAATATTTATACAACTTTGATAAGAACTTATAAATAGTTCTTGCTTTTATTTCCCTATATACTATTAATTGACAATATGACAATAAATAAACCAGAACTGCGTATTATAAATAATACACATCAACAAGAAACTATGGCTGAATTAAAAAGATTATTAGATTCTAAACACATGACCCAAGCAGAATTGGGTACTGCGTTAAAACGTGATAAAACTACAATTAATCGCTGGTCCAAGAATAGCCGTGAGATTACTTGGGATAATGCTATTAAGATTGCCGAAGTTTTAAATGTTCATCCAGTAGAGGTGTTTCAGCCAAGACAAGAAATAATATTGGATAAATATATTGATAATAAATTTATAGTTAAAACTCTTTCAAAGGAAGAACAATTTGAGGTTCCTATTCCTTTTGAGTTTTATAAAACCAATGTTAAAGCCGTTCAAGTAAATATACCAGGTAATTTTTTACATAGAGAAATATTTTTATTTGATTTTCCTAAAAAAAAAGCAGATAGATTTTCAAAGTTTTCAGTACATAATCTTTGTTATGTAACTTGCTCAAAATCTTGGAAAAAACAAACTGGTAAAAATAATGAAACCATAGGAGTTGTAAGATCTAACGAAGATGGCTCAATGGTTATTATAAATCCTTTAACTAAAGAACCAGTAAATGAAAATTGTAAAAAAGTTAATATTAAAGACATAGATATTTGCGTACCCGTTAAAGCTAAATACAACCCAGATTTGTTATAAATATCCATAATTCCCAATATCCATACCTCTATGGATATATCCATATTTTGTATTGACAAGAATCTACAAATGTTTATGAATTGTTCTATTGATTCGGTTTATGGAAAAAGACGATTTTTTAGACAGTATAAAAGAATTACCTAAGTGGGTTGAGCTTTACGGCATCAACCATCACTCCCCTTCTCAACTAAATTCAAATGATGATATTTGGGGTTATAAATATTTATACCTATCCCAAGAAGAAAGACGTGAACTGCCTATAAATTCTAAAATGTTTAGTGGAGTTTGTATTGGCGATATGGCACAACTACAATTTGGTAATTATATTTGGGATTATGTTAAAGGAAAAGGTTTAGTTAAAAAAGAAATTCCACCTCAAAGAAAAGTTTTTGATAAAATCATAGAAAAATTTAATTTATATGATCCGGTAGATGATAAGGATAAAGAACAACACGATATAAATAGACATGGTTTAGCATTAACATTTCAACAATTAAAATATGCTTTAAAAGAAATTGGTTTAAAACAACCAACTGAATGCGAAAGATCAGTTAGTTTAGAATTACCTAATTGTATTTTACCTTGCATTGGCAGAATAGACATAGAAGATAAAAATAATTTTGTTGAAATTAAAACTAAATGGCGCAAAAAGAATAGACCCAAAAAAGATGGCACATCTAATTATTCTTTACCTAAAATAGATGAAGGTTATTTAGGTTGGCAAGATCATATTTTACAAGTTGCTTTTTATTGGTTAGCCACAAAAAAGAAACCACACTTATTAGTTCTTTCTGAAAAAGGTTATAATATTTTTACACCTGATAACTGCGATGATTTAAAACCAGAAAATTTAAAACTAAAATTAAATCAAATGGCTCTTACTGCTAAACGTAGAGAAAGAGTTATGGAAAACCACGCTGGCAAAACTACCTGGCATCAAGATATTCCGTGTGATTTTGAACATTTCTTTTGGAATGGTTTAGGGGATCACAAGCAAGCAGCAATGAAACTATGGGGTTTGGTATGAGAGAAGATAACTCAATGATTAATCCTCAAATGTGGCTGCTTAAAAAAAAATTAGTGAAGGAAAAAAACAAATCAAAAGGTTTGCTCCTTATATTGATTGTTTTTCTTATCTCCCTCTTAGTTATAAGTCATCTCTTTACTAATGATGGTAGCCAGATGCGTTTAACAGAGATGTTAGACAAGGGTTTTTATTACGGCAGTAATCTTTCCCTTCATTCATACATCTGGCTATCAGAAAGTTCTTATGTCTAAAGTAATACATTTAAACACACTCAAACCTTATCTTGCTAAACTTAAAGTTAATGGGGGTATGTGGCAGATAGGTTCAGGTAAATTTGCAATCAAACATTTAGAAGTAGAAAAGTTAGCAAGTTTATACGGCATTGAAACTGATATTAATTTAATACATTGTAATTTAGAAAAAGGTTGTGCAGTAGTTAAAGCTGGAGCTAAATATAATTCTAAAACATTTTATTCACTTGGAGAAGTATCTCCTTTAAATAATGATTTCCCCTACCCCGTAGCAGTAGCTGAAAAAAGAGCAGTTGATAGAGCCATATTAAAAGCTCTTGGTATTCACGGAGAGGTTTATTCAGACGTAGAACTAGATAATAAGAAACAAAATCATAATGAAAATACCGGTGTTGATTTAAACCAAGCAACCATCATTGAAGAAAGAATTAAAAACGCTAGTCATCAAGCAAACTTAGATCAGATAGCAAGTCAAAATAAGAATTTTTTAGCAGAGCTAAAGAAACAAGATTTAAAAAGGTATCAAACATTAGTGAAATCCTTTTTAGATAGAAAACAGCAATTTAACGGAGGATAATATATATGGCTGACTTTCAAAAACCAAAGGATCCTAATTGGATCGCAACCTTTTCAATGAAAAGGAACCCTGACAAACAAGCTGGAGATAAAAGACCAGACTTGGTGTTGGTGGATAGTGATAAGATAAATCAAAAATCAGGCAAACCTTATCGTAAGAACTTTACGATTAATGGTGTTTGGTGTGAAGCATCTTGTTACATCCAGGAAAATAAGGATTTGAAAATTACCATCAAGAAAACTGGCGGAGATAAGCCAGCAGATGATGGATTTGCAAATCAATTTTAGGGGAAACAATGCAGCAATATGGCTTAACTGAAAAGCAACTAAAACTTTTTAAGTTTATTAAAAGTTATATTGCAAAGAAAACCATATCGCCATCTTACGATGAGATTAAGATGGCGGTAGGTTTAAAATCAAAAAATTCTGTTAATGTTTATATTAATAACTTAGAGGAAAGAGGATGGCTGAAAAGAATACCAGGCAAAGCAAGAAGTATCCAGATAATCAAATAGACTTATCTCCAGATGCTAATACCAACGAGTTGATAGCTCGCATATTAGATAGGGATAAAGAAGGTATGGATAAATTTAAAATTACCATGCGAGACAAGATGTTGAAGGATCCGACCAATGCAAAGTATTGGTTGCAAGAAGCATTAGAAGAGAGTATAGATTTATCAAGATACTTAATAAATTCAGTAATTTCTTACAATCTCCTCAACGAAAAATACAAAAAACTTCTCAAAGAAAACAAAGAATTAAAAGAACATAATAGGATGTTATATGAGCATCCGTAAAAAGTTTGAAAAATTCTGGTCTGGATCTGTTTCGTTTTCAGCAACTGAAACATTTAAAGATTTAGACACGGCTTCCCAAGCTAGTGTGCCAAGTGAAGCTGCTAAAATCGTAATAGATAACAAGACTTTAAGTTACGATTTTCAAAGGATAAAGGAGGTAGACACCAATGCAAACACACTACCAACATCTGGAGCAAAAAATCCAGATAAAAAAGAAAGAGAGAAAGTCTCTAAACCAAAAGATAACGAGACTTCTAAATAATGATAGTACCCATCCTGGTATTTCTGCTCTTTCTAAAAAAAGTCATTTAACTTTAGTAGATATACTATTGTTAAAAGACGAGAAGAAACAGCTAGAATTATAATCTAGCAGTTTATAATCTTTCTAAACTACGAAAGTAGTACAGTATCCCTACGCTCTTTTGATAAAAAGCCAAATTGTCAATCTATCATTGACAGAAAAGCAATATAGTTGTATTAATTTGTTATATGAAATTTTGGTTAGTTAAAATTAATAATCATTATAATATACAAGCCATTACCGATACGGGTAAAAAGTTTTTTGTAAGACATAAAGGTAAAACCATTAAGTTTGAACTGAACCAAAAGAGACAAGCTAAAGTTTATATTAAAAGTTTAAACCCAGATGACATAGTGGGTGCAGATGATAAGATTAAATTTGATGATGCTTTTGATCTTTATGTTAAATCTGTATTAAGCAATGAATTAAATACGGAAGAGTATAATAGAGTACAAGTTGGCTATATTAAGCACCATATCCAGCCGTATATTAATAAAACGTACCTACACCAGTACCTCGCATCAGATTTTGAGGGATATACCCTTAAAAAGCTCCTACGCTCCAAGAAATACATATTTGATAGCGAGGGTGGTAGATCTACTGAAATAATAGGTAAAAAGGTAGTTAAGGAATGCGTTGGCGAATTTAAGAAGTTTTTAAAGTTTTGCAAGAAACATAAATGGAAGGTTGACTTAGATATATTAGATTTTGAATTTAATAAAAATACATTTGGCGATACACCTAAAGACATTATCCTACCCTCTTATGCCGATGTGGTTAAACTCATAGAAAGTGAAAAGAATTTAAGGGATAAATGTTTATATAGATTGGGTGCTGAAACGGGTTGTAGAGCCAATGAAGCAGTAGCCATTTGTGAAGATGACATTGATTATAATGAGGGTACTGTATTCTTTAGACACTCATTGGATCGTTGGTCTAACTTTAGAGCTAACTTTTTAAAGACAAGAACATCAAGAAGAAGAGTAGAAATATCAGATGAATTATTAAACCTATTTAAGATTTATTTAAAATCAAGATTCATAACTAAAACAAAACATCACAGAAGAGTATTTAATAATTTAACCAAAGACAGGGTTTATAAAAGATTAACCAGGGTAACCAAAAGACTTGGCATTAAATGGCAAGGTGGTTTCTCTGTATTTAGAAAATTCAACTCCTCTCTAGTAAGAGATCAGCAATTCCTAACCGATAAACAATTTATGGATAGGTATGGCTGGTTAAACTTAAATACTTTTGGAAGATGGTATCAGAGAGATTTGGATATGAATAGACCAAAAAGAAAAGCTGCCATTAACAATCTAATAAGAGGATAAATATGGATGCGCTACATTATAAAGGAAAGATTGCAAAGTTTCTCTTTGCATTTAGGTTCTTAGATAAAGTCGTAGATAATGGTAATGGTACACAATCTAAATTGCCAAGACGGAAGAACCAAACACAACACGCAAAAGCTATTGGCTGCACGTTCCAACAAATACAGAAGGTAGAAAAAACGCACAATGGTATTGCATCGGATAAGCTATTTTTACTTTTAAAAAAGGAAGGTTATGACATCAACATAATCTTTAATAGCAATCCAGAAGAGGTGTTGGATAAAATTAATAAACAATACCACGAAATGATATTAAAGCATTTTGCTAAAGTAGATAAAAACATTGAGGAGGAAAGAAAACTACAAGCAAGATATAGACCAATGCTCCCTAAACTCGAAAGAGAATTGTCATACGAAAGCACTTTTGGCAAAGGTTTATAACACGCAAAAAAAAAGGAGGGGAAAATTAATTCCCCTCTTTAATAATTCACTCTCAGTTTCACTCTAAGAAAAAAAATAAGCATTGATTACCAACGCTTAAATGGTCGGGGCGGCAGGATTTGAACCTAACGCCATTTTGTTAAATTGTTATTGTTATATAACATTTTCTTTCTTAAATTGTATAATTTTAGTTGACAATTATGCGTATAAAATAACCCTTATTTTATTGGGTGGTGTCTAGTTGACCCATCATACACTCTAATAAAACTCTTGTAATTATTCGTAAGTTTTATCTAAAGCTCTTTGTTCATCATCATCTTTCATACATTGATAATGAGCTTTCTCTCTGTTTCCGTAAATATCTGTAGATAAAAATGCTACAAAACTATCAGTAGAAATAAGATCGTCATTGCAGTATCGACATTTTCCTACATCCGTTACAATAGTCTTAGTTTTATTCCAGGTTTTCTTAGGCATTTAACCACCTAAAGGATTTGCAGCAGCTTTTAATTCTTCAATTTTTAATTCAAGTAACTTAATAGATTTCTCATTAATCTTAGATCTAGTATCTATACCAGATACATCTACTTCTTTTTTACTTTCTAATGCTGCAACCTTTTCTTCAAGTACAGCTATTTGTGATGAATGATCTATAGAAGATTTATTTTCTATTTCATTAAGTCTAGTAGTAAGTTCTCCATATTTTGTAAAACCTCCACCTATGGCAACAACAGCAGCAATTAAAGCTGCTATTCCAGCTAACTGATCTTTTAATTTACCCATTTCTTAATACCTCTATCTCCATTAATAGTTTTTGTTTTTGTATGTTGATGTCTTGTAAGATACTTTCTTTAATGTTTATTGGATCATTGCTTGTATATTGAACCAAACTAACATTGTTATAAATGTCTCTATTATCAAACATAATAACTTGGTTTAAATATATATCTTTACTCTTATAAAACTCTTGGTTCATATACTCAGCTAAAACCATATCGCTTTGCATAGCATCTAGTTTTATAATATTTTTTACTTCAAGGTTCTTTGCAGTATCTTTAACTACCTTATCAACCTTATCCATAGCTGCTTCTAATTTTGCAACTTTAGTATTCTTTGATTTAGTTTCTTTAGTCTTTACTTTCTTCGGCTTTTCTTGCTCTTTCGGCTTCTGTTTTTCTTCTGTTTTAACTTCTGATTTGCTCTCTGTTTTTTCTTCTTCTTGAACATTGTTTGTTTCTTCAATAATTTCTTCTTTAGGTTCTGGTGGAGTTTCCTCTTCTTGAGTTTCTTCCATAATAGCCATTGCTATCTCTGCTGGTTTTTCTTCTTCTTCCTCTGCCATCATTGTTGGTGGAGGTAATAAAGCAGTAGTTTGGATTTCAGCTTTGGTTACTTTTGTTTCTGTCTTTTCTTCAAACTCTATGATAGCAGCCGTTATCTCTACCGCTTTTTCTTCTGTGGGTAATGGAGATGCTGCTATAGTTTGTATTTCTTCAGTAAATAATTCAACAAACTCTTCAGTAAAAAAACTTTCTTCTTCTTCAAATAAAACTGTTTCTTCAAATTCTTGTAATGCTTCTTGTGTCTCAACTTCTAAAACAACATTATTATATGTCATTCTTAAAGAGATGTTATCTACGTTGGGTCCACCAAGAGTAGCTGGAGCATTAGCATCTACCGCTGAAATGGTAGTGTTACCAATGTTAGAACCATTACCAGTATAGATTAAAGTATCTGTAAAGTTAGCTCCATTGATACCGGTTACATCCGTTCTAACAGTTGTCATGGTTGCAATAACTGTTCCAGAACTATTCTTTATATTAAGATTAATTGTAAAGGTATCAGCTGCACCATTATTCGACCAAGCTGGATATGAACCACCTTCTCCGTTTTGAACTTCAGTTACCTGGGTAAGAGTAATTCCATTATCCAACATATCTTGGGTAATAGTATTAGTAGTTAAATTTACATCTTGCGTAATAGATCCGCTATCGCCAAATTCTAAATCATAATTACTGGTTACATTATTTAGTTCGCAGCAATCAGATACTACTTGGGTATCCCCACTTGTAGTCCAACCATTAGCATTACCCGTTTCAAAATTGCCGTTAGTTAATAAGTTATCTGTCGTTATCTCTTCTGCTGAAATTGTATGGATTGATATTATCAGCAAAAGTATTGATACGATAAACCGCATAAGCCATTACTCCTATAAAAATTAATAACCAAATCATTTAGGAGGGTTCTCCATTTTAATTGGTTTCTTTTTAGGTAAAATTATTTTCTTTTTTTCTGCTTTAATTCTTTTCTTTTCCATCTCTACCCATTTTTCATAGGTAGGCATTTCATAATTATATTTTTCAGCTAATAATTTCTTTGCATCTTTTCCAATTTTAGAAACCATATTGTCATCTAACGCTGGACAAGGAGTTCCACTAACCGCCATTGCTTTAAATATTCTTTCATCTTGGCAGAGCAAACTAATAGCAGCTACTTTCATACCAAAAGAATTAAGCGTTCTTGATAAAACAATTAGTTCGCAAGTCTTATCAATGACGTGCTTACCACCAGATACCCCAATAGAAAAAGTTTGTACCCCACCTGATAAAGCCATAGCGCAATTATTAGAAGTGTTCATACCTGGAGCTGAACTTGTAGGTGGTGCAGATCTTATGTTTGAAGTTGAATTTGTTGTAGATGTAGTTGAGGATGAAGATCCACTTTCATAGGTAGTAGAACCTCCAGTATAGTTTCCTTCAATAGCTGTATTAGAACCGGATACGTTTGTTTGCGTAGAACCAGCATAAGCACCCGTTGTTGCAGTTATTAAAAAAATCCATACTAAAATTAATATTCCATAAGTTATTGGTTTAATCCTTTTCATTTTTTTTTTTACACTTACATCTTGGTTTTTGCCAGGCAAAGAGCCATTCTGTGAATGTATCTATACCCCCAAAAAATTTTAATAAAATTTTGTCAATCATTTTGTTATTCTAAAATTAATTTTTTAATAGATTTTGAACCATCAATATTTAGCTCAGTTTCAGCCATAGATTTTATACATTGATGAGTAATATTATTATCTGAGTTATATTTTTTTTCATTTCTTGTAGCAAATCTTTTACCTTTTAAACATTGAGACATTGAATCTTGTATTCTATGTTCTTTAATTTCTCCATTTACAATCATCAATAAAGCTATTACAGTTTCAACCATTGCCATTACCATTTTGTCTTACTTTATCTTTTAAAGTTTCTATATCTTCCAAAGCTTTCTCTACTTGTTTTTGTAAGAATTGTATGTTGACTTTATTGTGCATCATATCTTCAATTCTTGTTTCAATCTTTTCTACTGTCTTATATAAATCTTCTAACAACATAAATTGCTCTTGATCCGTTGGTAGTTGTTCAGATTTTTTAAGTAGATCTGCGTTAAATAATTCTCTTGATGTCTCTAAACTTGTAAGTCTTGTTGTTACTTCTGTATAAGCAAAGATACCCATAGCCACAGCACCTAATAAAGCAATTAAATTTCTAACTGGTAAAGATATATTCGTGTTTTCGTTAATCTTCATCTTCCTTGACCCCTATATTTTTTATAAGATTTTTTTTCCTGTTTATTCATATTCTTCTTATGCCTACCTACACTTGGCTTGGTTCTTTTAACGTAGGTATTCACTCCCCATTTTGGAGCTTTAGCCATTCAATCCCGCTTGTTCCGAATGATTTTTACCCATAGATTTTCCATCCCAATTTGAACTAACATGAGTTGGATCTACGTCATTTAACCAATGTTGAATTGATATAAAAGCTCCACCATATTTTGATGCAGTTCCACCATGAAGATCGTTTGGTTTAACTCTTATGGTTTGATAAGCATTAATTGGATAACCATTTTGTTCCTCTAATGCTTGTTCAATATCAATAGCTGTATTACCAGAATGAGTAAATTTCATTCCATATAAAAAACATTCGTAACTATCTACGTCTGGATGTGTATGCTCTGGTATAACTAGATTAGGTTGACAAATAAAAAGCTCAACTTGAAAAGGTTTATTTCTATATAAAACAATTCCACTTACACCTTCTATAAATAATAAAC
>VTLG01015831.1_pt1 | contig 19899 bp, 7 predicted proteins | sample 4694571 | NCBI WGS metagenome assembly VTLG01 (sample SAMN12604809, study PRJNA352737) | marine metagenome | biome: ENVO:00000447; feature: ENVO:00000209|ENVO:00000569|ENVO:01000036; material: ENVO:00002151; isolation source: viral sequences binned using virsorter ... | reverse complement strand
TTACACTGGTTGATGATAGAACCATCCTGTTACTATGTATTTAGTTCCTTTAAGTACTAGATTACCCTTATGAGTATGTGTAAATGAACCAGGAAATATACAAACTGTACCTGTAGTTGGTTTAATTCTTCTCTTTTGATACAAATACTCTGTCTCTCCTCCCTCAAAATCCTCATTTAGATATATTGTCCAAACTAAATCTCTATTCTTTTCATTCCATGAACCATTCTCATGGTGAAATACATGATACCCACCACCTTCAGGTGTTTTCTGCATCTTTGAAGTCCATGATGTAAGAGGTACTTTAGCTAGTGCAGAGTATTCAGCACAATAATGATTAAGGGTTGCTTGTAAATATTGATTAACACGTGCATTCATCATTGCATCCAGATTGTCTAGCATGATAGCATAGTCTTTCCTACCTGCTGCTTTGTCTGGAAACTGATCTTCACCAACCATTGCATCTGCTTCACCAGCAAAATGATTTAATGGTTTAAGATCCCTCTTCATATTCCTCTCACATGCACCCTCCTCCCATCTCTCAAAGAAATGAATAAGATCATTACAAAATGCAGATGGTACAAAATTTGGCCAAACAGCAATGAAATCATCGAACTCAGCTTTCCCACCCATCATATTGACAGGTATAATAGGTGTGACCATCTCCATGTAGTTGGACGCACCTGTTCCAGTTATAGACATAATTTAATCAATAAGCTTTTATCAAATATTTAACCCTAAAGTATTTTAGCACAAGAGGCACTGCTTGTCTAGGTACTATTGCAGGAGCAACACTTATTGACTCAGCACCAGTCATAGTCATAGTACCCTCATTGAGTTGTATACCAGCATCAGAAGGTGTAACACTCATATTATCTTGTTTAATGAAAGTAACATTCTTACCAACATCATTATTTTTATTATCATTCCATTTATTAATACCCCACGGTGCTTCAGCTCCACCGTCCTGTGGGTAAGCATCATGAGTACCACCACCTGAATAGTTTGTTCCACTAACATCACCAGCAGCACTAGGGAATGATCTACCAGCACCCCAGATAATTCTACAAAGACCATTACCACCATCACCAGGATCAGATGCTACAGCACTAGATGAATGATGATAGTTTGCACCACCACCAGCACCATATCCCTGACCATCACCACCAAATGCATCATTGTATATTGTAGTACCACCAGTACATGACCTTGAATTTAAAAGATTTGCATTTGTATTTGTATCTTTTATTTGCCAAGCAATACCAGCAGGGTTATGATCCCAATTATTATTAGTAGCACTTACATTAGTTACTTGGAATGTAATAATATGTGGTCCTTCAACAAGACCTGTTAAAGTAACAGTAGTTGATGGTGTGCTAGGTGTAGGAGTGGTTATTGAGCTGAATGATTGTGTTGTTAATGTGCTACCATTAGGTGCTAACCAACTAAACACACCATTATTATCACAAGCCATCTCTACGGTAACAGATGAAATACCACCAGCAGGTACATCCAACACAGCACCACCTGTTTGTGGTGAACCTAGGTAAGGATCAACTGTACTCATATTTTGTACAGCAGGATATATTGCATAGTCTAACATAAACTGTGACCATACAGCAGCACTACCAGATGATATATTACTAGCATTTACTGCGACCCAATTCTTTGTACGTGACTGTGGTGATGCTGTATTCTCACCATTCAAACCACCTGAACCTGCCTGACCTCCAGATACTACACTGTAAGTAGTAGTAACACTATTACCACCAATACCATCAGAACCTATACCAAGTTTACCTACTCCACCTCCACCAGCACCACCTGATACACCTCCAGTAAGGTTGTAGTCACCACCAGCACCACCAGCACCAGATCCAGATGGAGCATTTTTTGATGTTCCACCTCCACCATCTCCAGCATATCCACCAGCACCACCTCCACCACCATAGGTAGTACTATCTCCTCCTTTACCACCACCACCAGCAGTACCACCTGACCATGTTGATGAGTCAGCAAGTCCACCTCCAGTAGATCCAACTGTTCCTACACCACCACCTCCAGCAGCACATGTTGAATAGTCTTTAAAATATGTTGTTCCACCCTCATGAGCAGATGTAACTATATCACTGGTACTACCAATACCACCTCCACCTACTTGGATTTGATATGTTGATCCTGGTACGACAATCATCCCACTGATCCATGCCAATGCACCACCACCTCCACCTTTATTACCACCGCCACCACCAGCTCCACCACCAATACAAAGTACTGATATTTCTGTTACTCCAGTGGGAACAGTCCATGTATATGATGTATCAACTCCTTTAGTTGTGGTAAATTCTACCTGACCTTCAGCTTCAGTAGGTGTTGAACTAGTATGTTCATTAGCATAATCAGCTGCTATATCATATGAATACATATCCTTCGGTGTATCCAATGATGCATCACTACCACTCTTAACTGGTCTCTCTAATGCTAACCAGTGTGTATGTGCTGCTGCAACACCTCTTGTAGGTCCATAATCAAGAACCGCACCAGAACCAGTTTCATATCCTTTCTGACCATCCCAGTTGTTGTTAGAACCAGCAGACATTGTTTGTCTACCATCTTGTTGACTAATCATTACTGAATGACTATGTGGTGGTGGACCTGTTAATTGCTTCTCTTCTAAAGGTCCAATCTGTAAAGTGGCTGTACCTGATAGTGTTCCAGTGATAAATGCTGTAACCTGATCATAACCACTAACCCTAGCACTACCAAAACTATATTCTTTTAACTGTCTTGCTCGTGATATATACCACTCACCACCCATGTCTCCTACTTCCATAGCAGCATCATCAGGTGTTATTGAACCAGCTCCATCTACACCACCAGGTCCATTAATCCTTTTCATTCTTAGATCAGGTACTTTAAATGTACCTAAATCAGTACTTGCTGCTGTATGACCTGCTCTACCTGTCTTTGAACCATTCCAATTCCTTGTGTCAACATTATTATCACCACCATACTTATTACCCAACACATCATATAATAATGGAAAGTCTGATATGTTTAAATCCTGTCCTTCACAGTAAACATAACCAGGATAGTTATATGCACATTTATCTTTATTGGTTACTGCATCCTTACTATGATCATCTACATACACAGCAATGATTGACCCAATAGGAGCACCTAGGTCTGCTTTAGTATCAGAATAGTGGTGGTTATATAACCCCTGATCTCTTTTGTTAGCGAAAATAGGCATTAGAACTTAATTAGATATTCAAGAACAATATATGGTGAAACAACATCATCAAACTTAATAACATTGCTTGTCCTTAGATTAACATCTGCTTGCAACCCATCAGGTCTCATAGTTGCTACATTAGTGGTAGCATTATAAGCAGTATCTCCATACTCACGACTTACTCTATGACTATGTGCTGTATAATCTGTTGTTTCAGATCCTGGTGGTGATTCACTAGACATCACAGCATTACTAGCAGCAGGATATGTAAACCCTGCACCCTCATCACCTGTTCTAGTATCATATGCCCATGCCTCACCCATAGGAATTGAAACTAAATTTGGCCATGATGTAGCAGTATAATCATTTACTGTTAATGTAGGATTCCACAGTGATGGTAGTGCTGTTGCTGTTGCTGTTACACTACCAGAAGTTCTACTTCCACTAGTAGCATATCCCATAAAATACTTATTCCAATCAGTACATCTCCATGCACAGTTACCTTCTCCACCAATACTATTCTTTGTTGTATAATATTCAAATGCCCTACCATTACAAGCAGTTTGGGTTATACTACCTGTCCAACTAGCATCCTGTGCTCTCAAATATGATGGTCTGGATTGGGTTGGATGAGCTGGGTGATCTTTAACAGCAACATAAAATATACTAGTACGATGCATGTGAGGTCCAAAATCACCTGGTCCAACACTTTCAGTCTCTGTTACAGTAGGAATAGTCCAACCGATATTACCATTCAATGCAAAATTTTGTTGTGGTACAGTAAACACACCATTAAATGAGACTGTAGCATTTTCACCAACATTGGAAGTGATATCTACACCAACACCAGCTTTCTTAACTGTTGTTGAATTAGCACCAGTACCACTTATTTTAGTAGCATCATTAGTAAGACCTACGTTACCAGAAGCAGATGCCTGAATATGTTTTGAACCTAAGTCAGGTAATTGAAATTGATTATCAGATAAGGTTGTGTTCTGTTTTTTGTATATACTACCAGCACCAGTTCCAAGTATTTCTGCTAGTCTTGGGTATAAATCTTTACTATAAACAGATCCATCACATTTCAAATACCCTGCTGGTAAATCTTTCTTATTTTTAACAGTATTTGGATCTGGATCAACAACAGGACTAGACCAGTTAATTATAGTACCTGGTGCATTACCTAATTTTGCTTTTTCCCTTTGATAATGCTTCATTTAGAATGCCCTGATCAGATACATCATACTCAACGAAGGAGTTTTCATATCAACATTAATATTTAGTGCCGATGGAATGTTTTGTGCTGCTATAGTATTTGCAGTACCAGACAGAGAACTTGATATCTTAATATCATCTACTGGTACAATAGTTGGAGCCTTCAAATATCCAGCATTCATAGTCACTTCAAATGTATAGTGTGAGTGCATTCCTTGATTTTGGTGGTATTCATTATTATGATCCAAAGCAGTACCAAATGTCTTAGATGTTGTACTATCACCAGCAGTGAATAAATTTGTAGCGACAGCATCAGCAGCAGTTTGCTGACCTATCATACCAGCAGTACCATTATATGAATACCAATTCTTCTTTGATGTATATGCACCGTATTGTGGATGACTAGACATTACTGGGTTAGTATGTGATCCAGCAGTAGTGCCGTCATATGATGCACCAATTGGTCTAGGTATCGGACCTGACCATACAGGTTGTGGTGCAGAATATGCTTGACCAGTTGAACCAACAGATGTTGCACTAGATACTCTTGGAATAGTCATATCAACCAAAGTAATATTCTGACTATATCTTGTTACATAACCATATCCACCAGGATTACCACCTACCATAAAATAATCTGCACCTGCATCTATCTGTGCCTCTTTATAATTACCTTCACAACAACCAGTAGCAGTCGGACATTCAAATCCTTCAACATCATCACCTTCGAGTAGTGCAGTAGGATATCCAGCTAAGTTAGCAGGATTGGAATGCCTGTGTGCTGGCATATGATCCTTACTTAATTTTCTAGGAACAACATAGAAAGTCTTAAAGTATGATGGTGGGTTAACTGTAAATCCTTTGATCTGTCCTGTTAAATTACCAGAATCAGATACTGTGAAATTAATATCAGCAGGTGCATTCATGGATGTAGCTGGACTAACTCCACTACCATCACCTGATATCAATTGTGTAGTACCAGTACCTTGAGGTGTTAGAACATCTTGAACAGAAGGTTTAATCCATTCAACTTTTAACACCATTGGATTTACTCCAGAAGGCAATGATGTTGCTGGTATAGTAATAGTATCATTTATTGACCATGCAGTTCCACCATCAGTAATAGTTGTAACAGCAGCTCTACCAGTACTATCAACGTCTACAACAATATTCAAACCACTACCACTACCATCATCTGCTATTAGATTAGTAAATGTATATGTGGTGCTTGCTCTTAGGTCATCAATCTCTCCAGATGTGATAGACAATCCACCAACAGAGTTACTGGCTGCTGTCTGTCCCATCTGCAAGTGTGCATACTGTGCAGCAGAACTAACATATGATGGTTCATAATCAGTAAGAACTCTACCATTTAAGTTAGGTAGTCTAAAGATATCACCAGAGACGTATTCACCATAGGCATGAGAATTCAGACCACCAATTGGTCCATATGTATTACCAAGAACAGAAGCAAGTACAGGATATTCTGCACCCTCTAATGTTTGTCCAGTACACTCCAACCACCCTTGAGGTATTGAAGCTCTATCACCAGACCAAGGGAGTATTGTCCCAACGGACGCTCCCTGCATTTTTCTTTCTGATTCGTAGTATCTCATAGGTTTATATCTCCGCTAGCCACCATCCTGTATATGTGGATGGTATCGTGTTTGCCTCACTATCTTCAGATCCAGCATAGACTAGACCAAATCCAGCATTACGTGTCTGAACTATAAGTTCACCACCTTGATATGAACTACTTAGTCCACCAGCATTTGTTCCTTGTGCATCACCTTGCATTCTAACACCCAAAGGAGCACGAATGATTAATGATGCATCATAAGAGAGGTTACCTCCAACCTCAATGAATCTAATCATATCACCAGTCTCTGCATCAGCAGGTAGTGTGAATACAGTATCAGCAGCAATGGTAATCATATAGTTCTTACCAGTTTCTAGTGTAGCAGTAGATGTAACATATGTCCAATGTCTACCACCATTCTTATTATAGAACTTAGTAACACCAAATGCATCAATAGCAGCATCCTGACGGATTCTGTAATTACGATTAGCATTTACACCCAAGTTAGTTATGTTCAGTGCATAATCTGTAACAGCAGGTGTTGCGGTAGATGTGCTAACAATGTTAACATGACCACCGTTGACTGTTAAATCACCATCACCTAATGCACTACCACTAACACCAATTCTGGTATCACCAGTCTGTGCATCAATTTCAAACTTAGCAGTAGAAGCACCACCAAATTGAACTCCAGTTGCACCACTGTAGACTTTAAAGTCATCATTGATGGATAGATAACCACCAAGTAATGTGTTACCTGTAGCAGCATTAATATATGCAGAATTTTTCTCTGAATCAACAGAACCTGCTTGACTATCGTTGTTAATTCTAAGGTTACCAGCTAACCATTCCTCACCATTCTTATTGATGATTGCTTTAGGAGCAGCCTCAGTACCAACACCAACGATAGTTAACTTACCATCGCTATCAACTGTTAGTCTTGTAGCAGGTAATGTCTCACCATTGATTATTCTAAACTGGTTATCAGTAGAGTTTGTATCAGCATCACCATAGAGGTTCATCGTAAAGTCTTGAGTTCCAAGAATATTAGATGTAACACCACCAAATACAGAGTCAACTACAAATCTAAGTGCATTAGCACCGTCATTAACAGTAAACTTCTCAGAGTTGGTATTATTAACTGTTGTGATCTGTACAAATTCACCCGATGGGCATGTAGCAGAAGCATTTAGTCTTAGATAATCATTTTGACTGAACTGTCCACCAAACTCAGCAAGTGATAGTAATGTATCACTGAAGTTAAGGACAGGAGATCCAAGTGTACCGCTAATTGGAACAGCAGAACCACCAGGATCTAGAGATAGATTAAACCTTGTGACGCTATTACCAGTATCATTGACTGCACCAACAACAAAGTAAGTAGATGTTGTATTAACACCAACGATACCACCAGTATTACTAAACTTAACTGCATCACCTGATGCTAGTTCGCCAATAGGAACTTCAAATGTATTAGTTACAGAATTGATAGCACTAATTGTAGGTGTAGTAGAGTTCTGTGGAACACGACCTAATAGATATGTTGCACTTGGTGACTTCTCTAACTTACGGATAACTTCGTTATCGTTATGAGCTGCAACCGTAGTACAATCTGTACCTCTATTAACCTTAACTAATCTATTATTAACATCAGCACCAGGTGAGACAACCTCACATAATTCAGAACCAATGATTAGTATATCACCTATCTCAATACCTTCCACGTTACTAACTGGTAGGTAAGTATAACCTGCATCAGCAGAGTTACTTGTCCATTGAGTAGTTGAACCACCAACAGAACCAGAAGTATCAACTTTAGTATAGTCTAGTGTTAGAGCAACAGCGACACCTGGTGTACCAGTTACAGCAACCTTATCGGTATCAGAAGCAGAAGTAGAAACTTGTACTGTATTTCCAGTTTGACCAACAATCCAATATACTGTAGTTGTATTAACTCCTGTTAATCCACTTACATCAGTGAACTTAACTTGGTTACCATCAATGAAGTAGTTTTGTACTAATGTTAGTCTACCATCAGCATTATTAACGCTAGTAACAGTCTCTGGACCATCAATATCCTCAACAAACTTATAGAAGTCAACATTGAGGTTGGTTAGAGATCCAGTAGCATGAGCAACCTTAGATGTTCCTAGTCTTGCTCTGTTAACTGAAACAGTACCACTATTGGATCCACCATGCATTGTGGTATCACCATAGATGTCTGCATCACCATTAACTTTTAAGGAGTTTCTAATCTGTGTAGTACCAGCAACACCACCAAAGTTTAATATAGATGCTCTTGATGCGAAGTTAACTTCAGAACCATAACCAGCTCTTGTGAAGAGGTTAATAGTTGCAGAGTTAGACTGTAAATCACCACCATTAACATCTAAGTCACCATCAAGTATGGTCTGAGCATTCTTAATTGTAAATGTAGAGTTAGCAGTGTTACTAAATGCACCACCCATTGTGATGATTGACTTGTTAGTAAGAGCATCAGGAACAGTACCAATATTGATTGTTGAATCAATAGATGATGTGTGTATATTTAATGTTGTATCAGTAGATGCTGTACCAATGTCTATTGTCTGAGCTGATGTTGCAACATTACCAATTGTTAAACTGGTCGAAGCACCAGCAAAATTAACTGTAGTTGCAGTATCATTAATAAGATTGAATGATACAGCACCAGTAGTAATATCACCACCGTCAACATTCAAGTCACCATCGATGTCTGCATTAGCAGTATTACCAAACAAATGTAATGTTCCTTTAACGAATAAGGAAGCATCCATCTCAGCATTAGTTGCATTAATACCAACTCTAGAATCTAAAGTAGAAACTCTAAGTGTTGCTGCTGTTTGTGCAGCAGAACTATCACCACCAACTAAGAATGCATTAGATAATAATGTCTCAGTCTTAGATGTAGTTGTGTTAGTGAGGTAACTCTGAATTGCCTTACCACTAATGTATGCATTACCAACAACATCCAAGTTTGCTCTTGGTACTTGTTGATCATATGTAACACCAGCAGCATTATATGTTAAGAATCCATACTCATGTGCAGCATGTGCAGTACGAGCAATAGTGTTAACACCTAACTTGTACTCACCAATTGTATCAGTCTCTGTTCTAACTGCTTCAGAACCAATTACACCAGTCTCTTTCCAGTTCTCATCGGATCTTGAAAGAAGAGCAGTAGGTTGGTTAGCAGCATCCCAAGTATATGTTGCTGCTGGTAAAGCATTAGCACATATAAACTCAATATAATCATCATTAGCACCAGACTGATCTGCTTTAGATACAATCCACTTACCATTAATAGCAGTTTGATCAACAAATCCTGTAATCTGGATTGTTTTACCAACAGTCATCTTAATACCACTAGATGTATTGTTTAATACACCAGACCACTTGATCTTAACTGTAGTACCACCATTAGTGGTAACATCTAGGATACTAGTCTCAGGTATAGAAGTGTAGTAGTTAGCATAGATCCAACCAAGTGAACCACTATTCTCAATCGATCCACCCTTATAAAGGATATCACCAGCTTGAGGGTTAGCAGCAACTTCAGAAGAATTATAATATGATACAGACTGTTTAGCATCAAATGCAGTTCCACCACTAGCAATCAATGCAGATTGATTAGGTGTTCTGTTATTTGGTAGTGAGTCTAACCTATTATAGTTTGAACGGAGACTATATGCTTGACCTGGATTGGATTGTGATCCACGACCTTTGACGTGTAAAATTGCAGCAGAAATTTTATTCTGACTTATGGTTATATCACCAGCATTATTGTCTGCGAATGCTGTTCTGTTAAGTGTAGTATCTTCATCACCACCATCAGTTCTAGGATTAGACCTAACAATTAATGATGGAGTCTCAGTTGGTGGCTGAGTACTAATGATTACCTGATTATTGAGGTTAGATACACCTTCAACAGTAATCTTATCCTTAAATGTAACAGGAGTATCAAATGATGTTATAAGTTGACCAATAGTATCTGTATCATCTTCAGATGCTTTTAATACTGCTTTCTCTAGGAATGTTTCTTCACCAGTGATAGCATCAATCTTCTTGTTACCAATGTATAGGTCACCATTACTGTTAAGACCAGTATAGAATACAATACCACCATCTTCACGTTTTGCTTGTGCGTAGTAGTCTTGGAACTCAGAGAGTATAACTTCTTGACGTGCTGGTAGACCAGTTGAGTAGTTACCTGGACCAAAACCAAGGTATTCAAACGTATGGTTACCAGATCTAGCAATAGATGGTCTCCTTAGTTCGATGTATACCTTCTGATCATGAACAGATGGTGCATCACCAGCAATAGCAATCTTTCTTTGCTCTGAACCAGCAGTAGCATTACCTGTTTGTGCAGCAATAGTATATGTGTTGTCCTTGAAGAATGGTGTCTCTGTAAGATCAACCACTGCTTCCTTAGTCATTGACCTCTTATAGTCATTGACCCAGACAAGACCATGTGTATAGTTGTCTGCGAAACTGTTAGCAGCAGGTGGATCAGTAATTAATGTGTCCTTAGTACCACTGTTATCTGTAACCTGATACCATGTAGGATCATTCTTATAGTCTAGTGGATAGAGTGAGGAGATAGGCTGAGAGAACCTAAAGTTCTGGAAGTTCTGCCCTACACCAGCACCACGAGGCATTGGAGATATGTTACCACGAACAGCAGTTAGATAGTATATACCATCTTGCTGGTCAGCAACACGTTCTTGAATCTGTTCTGAATCAAAGATGTAGAATGTATCATCAATCTGTGGTACATCTTCTACAGCAATAATCTTATACTGATTACCTGTACTATCATCTACTGTGTCACCAACTGTTAATGTAAAGACATTAGAACCACCAACAACATAGAGGTTGTTAGTCTTACTGTCTCTACCACCGTTAACATCTGACTGTTGATCAGCATATACAGCACCCTGACTGAATCTTGTATTTGTTAGAGGATCGTATGTTGGTCTAGCACTTACATCCTTAAGGATAACATAATGCTTAGAACCTACCATGAAATATGCATGAAGGTAACCAAATCCACTGCTACCACCAGTCCACTCTACTATGTTAGCAGGACTAGATGATATCTTACTTGTAGCAAATGCACCACCTTGAGGAGCATTGATCTCAACAGTATGGAATACTGTATTCTTAAGTGATGGTGCGTTAGTATCATCAACTCTGTGATCATATGCTGTTACCTGTAGAAGATTCTGAGCTCCAACTGTTACTTCCCTAGCAGATCTAATACTAAATCTGAGGTAGTGGTCTGTGTTAACAACACAAGGATTGCTATCAGGATCATATAGGTACTTCTCTTGTAATGTACCAGCCTGTACTGCATTATCAAATGCAGTCTTACTCATACCAAGTTCTTCAGAAGAATTCTGTGACTGTGGGTTTCTAAAGACTGCCTTTGCTGGAGCTCCACCAACAGGTTCTAGTGTAATGTTCTGAGGTATAAGATTACGCTTATCATCAGTACGTAACTTAAGAACGAAACCATTGTTAGGTTTTCTTATTGAACCAGGGAAATCCTTAGACTGTACATAACGTAGACGATATATTCTATCATCTGCCTTACGCTCATCCTTAGTACGTTTGTAGAATGAGTCTGTTGTCTGTGTACGACCTGAACTACTACTGTAGTCTGATATCTTAAGTCTTGATAATATATTATCATCCTGAGTAGTCTCATCCTTAAGATTCAAATACCATAAACCATCATTGATCTTAGGTACTCTACTTGCACTGATATCAACGAAGGTAGGATCAAATTTAACTGGTGATGTACGCTTGTTAGCAAGTACATACCAGAACTGAGTTGGGTTGTTAGATAACTGAATCTCTGGTGATCCTAGGACTGCTGCACTAGCAGTTTCAAATATCTTGAATGTATCCTCTGACTCATATCTTACATAGAATTCTTGTACTGCAGAGATTTGTCCAGCACCACTACCAGCGAGTGTTGGTAATGTTCCTGAACCACCATCAGATCCAGATGCCCTAAAGAATACTTTCTGTAGGTCTCCAGCAGTAAAGCTACTACTTGGTTTATCAAATATGTGTGCTACATCTGTTTTAAGTAGTACACTGCTTGTACCAGAGAATGTACACTTGTACTCATGTAGATCATAAGTAGTATCTAATGTAAAGTGTTGTACTAAGATCTCTACATCAGCATCCAATGCTTCTGTCTCTGGTGAGTATATGTAGATACCAGCAGCTGCTGCCTCTAGTGACTCAGCAAGCATCAACTTAGTCTGATCACCACCATCAAATATACCACTGTATACAGCAGCATCATTGTAGTTAAATGGTTGTGTATTACGACCTGGAGCAATTACAAAGTAAGTTCTGTTAGGTTGGAATCCAAGTGGTAAGCGAATGTCTCTCTCATCTGGAGTCTTACCTGCCTTAGCACGAGCAATCAATCTAACTGGTGTTCCAGTCTCAAACTTATGTGGGTTAGTACCACCAGCATCAATGGTGAATAGAGTTGCACGTTGAGCAAACTGATCAGTAGATGTTGATGGGTTAGACCTAGCAACTACATTCTGTGATGGAGATGTCTTAGTTGTAGCAGCAAATTGTCCAGCATTTGTAGCATATCCAGTAACACCATCGGTAGCAGCAGTTACAAATGTATGTGGATAGTTACCACCAGTCTTAAGAGCAAATGGTTTGGAATCCCAGTATGTGTGAGTATAATCACCACCAGAAGTTACAGCACCAGCAGTTGCACTTACAAATGTGTGAGCATAGTTACCACCAGTTGTAATACTATCAGCAGTAGCACTCATGAAGTAGTGCGTTGTTGTGTTAGTAGAAGGAGCAGATGCTAGAACATTAACTGTTACTGTTCCATCCTGTCTGCTCAATCCAAGAGCAGTTGCACCAGTAAACGCATGTGTAGATGTGTTTGTTGATGGTAGAGCTGGAAGAACCTGTACATCAAATGTATCTGTCTGTACATTAGAGATCTCTAACCAAGCACCAGATGCAGGGTCATGTGCTCTAGGATATGTCTTAGCAGCAGTGTTACCATCAAGATCACATGTAAATGTTAGAGAGTTATCTGCTAACTTAATTCTGTTACCATTAGAGAATCCATGACCAACAATAGTCAGGGTCATTACACCTGTTACTGTATTATAAACAGCACCAGAAACTGTATGAGTAGTAGCACCAACAGCAGTAATAGGAATTGATGTATCAGATACAGGGTCGGTTGAACGAGGATATGTATGCTGTGTTGCACGTGAGTCCTCATCACATTCAAATGTTAATGAGTCATCAGCAATCTTAATACCATCACCAACGTCTAGTGTGTGGTCACCAATCGCTAATACTAGGTTACCAGTGTTAGGATCATAAGATGTACCAGTACCAGCAGTATGAGTTACTAGAGGTGAAGGTCCAACATGTAATGTAATTGTACTTGCACCAACTGCCTTAATAGGAATTGCTGTGTTGTATACAGGGTCAGAAGCACGTGGATATGTCTTAGTTGCTGTATTACCATCCATTGCACATGTGAAGGACAATGAATCAGCACCAATTTTAACAGATTGACCTGCCTTTGTGATACTATTAGGAAGACCAGAAGCAAATGTATGTGCAGTAATGTTAGTAGAAGGTACTGTTGCTAGTACTTGTACATCAAATGTATCAGCAGTTACAGCAAGAACTTCAATCTCTTTGTTAGCAACAGGGTCAGTAGCACGTGGATAATCATGTGTTGTGTTGTTGCTATCTTCTAAACATGTAAAGCTAACAGCACCAGGTGCTATCTTAACTTGATCACCAACAACTAATCCATGACCTACATGTCTAACAGTCATGATACCTGTTGAAGGATCATATGTTGTACCAGCAGCAGGTGTGAACTTCTGTTCAGCAACTAAACTATGAGATCCTATAGTTAGAGTCATATCACCTGTTACTGCATCATATACAGCAGCACTAGGTGTAAAGGACACAGAAGGACTTGTTCCTACATTTAACTGAATCGTACCAGTCTGTGCTTTAAGACCACTTGCAACGGCAGATACGAAGGTATGAGTAGTTGTATCAGGAGAAACACCAATGTTAATTGTAAACGTATTAGTATCAGCATTAGTAATTTCTAACCACTCACCACTAGCATCATCAGTTGCTCTTGGATATGCATGATTAGTAGCATTACTGTCCTTAGCACAACTAAATGTGATTGATGAATCATCTAGTTTTACACGAACACCTACTCTAGTAATACCATTAGTACCAGCAGATACAAATGTATGTGTAGAAGTATCAGATGACTTACCAATAGTAACAACGAATGTGTTTGTTGTTACATCAGAGATTACTAGATCCTTACCTGAAGCAGGGTCAGATGATCTAGGATAAGAGTGTTCAGTAGCATTACTGTCCTTAAGACATGTAAATGTTAGTGAGTTATCTGATATCCTTATACTATCACCATTAGAGAATCCATGATTGTTAATAGTAATGGTCAACTTACCAGTAAAAGGATCATATCCAGCACTAGCAGCAGTATGCTGACTACGTGCATGGAATCCATGACTGTTAACAGTAGCAGTTAAGTTACCAGTAGAAGGATTGTATGAGGCATCAGTAATAGTATGAGATGTAGATCCTACAGCAGCAACAGATATAGATGTGTTGAACTTAGGATCAGTAGGTCTTGGGTAACTATGGACTGAACCATAATTATCCATTGCACATCTAAATGATAGTGCATTATTATCCAACTTAACTGTATCACCTACATTTAAGTTATTACTACCAATCGTTAGTTCTAGAACTCCTGTTGCAGCAGTGTATGATGCATCTGAAATATTATATCCAACAATAGGTGTAGTACCAACATTAACCTTAACTGTATCAGTTGTAAGATCAGTGATGCTTAGAAGTGTATTCTTAAATGCTGGATCACCTACACGTGGGTATGTGTGGTTGGTAGCGTTAGCATCCATACCACAAGTAAAGGTCAATGCATCTTGTGCAATACTAACCTTATTACTTGAATTTAATCCATGACCAGCCATGGTTAGAACTAAGTCACCAGTAGCAGCATCATATGTTGCGTTAGTTGGTGTAAATGTTCCTAACTGTTGTTGCTGACTACCAGCAGTATCAATACCATACTCAACTAACTGGAAAAGAGTATCCATTGCTGATATAACATCAGTACAGAATACACCACCACTAGGTGAAGGATCTGTAGTGATAGTAGAATCATCGTACTGTGTGTATGCAGGAGTAACACCAGCTCTTGGAGAGTATACTTGATTCTGTATTACCTTCTGTGCTACAAGTTTAGCAACTCTAAATGCATAGATTGACTGTTGCTCTTCACCAGCAAGGTGAGCACCTGTAACATAGAGATTAGCAGCATCCCAAACTTTATTGTTTGAACCAAACTTGACGTTATATGCAACAGCCTCAACTATATCTACGATATCATCAAAGCAATTAACATTACCACCAGGAACAGTATGACTAGGATACTCAATGAGCATATCCTTGACTGCTACATCAGCAATGTAATTCTTATTAAGAAGTAGTAAATCATGTGCATCAGCAAAACGATCACCAACTGGGTTAATACCTTGGTTAATGATAGTCTTAAGACCATCCATCAATGTTGAGATAGCAGATGCAACTGTGCTACATGCTGGATATACTGTATCAGATGTAATATTTGTATCTACAGTACCTGTCTCAGTAGACCAGATACCCTTACGAGCTCCATTCTGATCTTCAAGCTTAAATAATAGATTTGCACTAGCATTAGTTCCAGTAGCATTTCTAGTTGTACCTGTTGATAAGTAACTTCTGTTACCAGAGACTACACTACCAAGTTCAATAGTTGTTGGATTAACAATGTTCTTGATGTAAGTATTGCTAGGAATATTAGATGTTACTAGTGAACTAGCATCAACACCTGTGTTACCAGTAACAGTTGAATACTCCTCAACCTTCATACCAATAGAAAGTCCTACTGTAGAAGGTACTGTTACTGTAGAAGATCCACTACTTACTGAACATCCAGTCTGTAAGAAATTCCAGTTACGAGCAGCAGCAATAGCAAGGTCACGAGCATACTCAAAACCTTCAATGGTCTCAAATCTCTCGTTATCAATGTAATTTAACTCACCAGCACTGAAGTATGACTCAGCAGCCTGAATAGTGTTGATGTTACCACCAAGACGTAAGTCTGAGATAACAGCATCGAGAACCAATCCAACGTCTCTCTGACACTTGCTGATGATAATGTTCTTACTAAGAAGAGCTGGGTACTTTGTAGTGATATATCCATATGTCTCCTGTGCAATAAGATCCTTATTATCTTCAATTCTATTAGCAGCATCCTGATTCTTGTTGTCTACAACTACTGTAGTAGGATTGAGAATTTGTAAAGATGATGTAAATGATTTAAAACCAGATGGTTCTAAAGTAGCATTAAAGATTGAGTTGGTTGGTGTTGTCTTACCAGTACCTGTACCATATGGATCCAACTCAACAAATATTTGATCCTTACTCTTAGCACCAATTCTATAACCATCCAATGTAACAGCAGGACGATTTAGAGGGTCTGTAACACCTGTACCAGAATAATACAACTTAGTGTTATTATTAGCATCGTTAGTTGCTTGGATATCAAATGTATAGTAGTCTACTGTCTCTGTGTTAGCACTAGACTCAACAATCTTCTTAGGTGGAATGATTGCATCAATGTAACCACCCTTATCCTGTGCAAAAGCATAACCTTTATGTCCAACAGCATGTAGTGATGTATTACCAAAGTTACTGTTAGAGTTGGTGATACTCATATCACCACCACTTTCCATTAGGAAGTGATCAGCGAAACCAACAGCGAAAATACTAACACACTGAATGAATGCATCATTTGTTGCTTTTATGTGAGCATTTCTCCAGTCATCCTTCCAGTATGCATCACCCTTAGTGTGGTAAGGTACTGTTGCAAATGCATCAGATAAAGATGCTTGGTTCCAAGTGTTTGTATATTTGTCGTAACGGATGAATGCTCTATCGTCTTTCTGTAGAGATACACCAGTGTACTGAGCACAGACCATAGACTTGAAGCCTGTTGCCTTACTACCATCTGCTAATAGACCGCAGATACCCCATGTAGACCTGATAGACAGGTTAAACATGTATGGAGAAGCAGACTGAACTGAGTCAACCTCTGCCTGTACAAATGCACCTGTATTAAGACCATTACCTGTATTATATGTCTGATTATTCTGTAGTCCTAAACTTGCTACAGTACCAGGCAATTGAAAGCTAAACCTTCTACGGTTGGTAGTATCAATACTAGCAACACTAAAAGTACCATTCAATGCATCATCTAAACCATTATTCTGTACAGCAAAGAACTGGTCTTTGATGTAACCATGAGCAATCTTAGTTGTTACATTAACAGTAACAGTTCCAACAGGTGATGAATCAACAACCTGAATAGATTCAATAGATCTTAAGTCAGATAGAGGACCAACAATTCTGTTCTCAGAAACATTAGCACCAAATTCATTCTGATCATCTATAGTAGGTTGGTACTGTGCAAAGGACTTAGCAACCTTAGTGTAATAGAGATCTAGTTCATCCTTTTCAGCATAAACAAATGTAGTAATCTTATGGTGTGAATACTCAGGTATAGCAAGGTTTGTGTTATCACCTTTACGGTAATAAACCTTACCAACACCAGCATTAGCATCATATAGTGGAGATTTAGTAGTGATATCACCATCTTTGATGGTAAACTGCCAGATATAAGCACCACCAGTTACATTAAATATTGAAGTTCTTGCTTGCTCTTTGTCTGCAGGATCAGGAACATATAAAGGACGTATTATTGTTCTACGAAGATCATAACCAATTAAAGAACAACCTCTTGGGACTATACAACCACCTTTTGAATCGTTAAACTTATGAAGGACGTTATCAGAATTAGACAGATCCACAACCGAAGAATCTGTCCAAGCAGTATTAAATTGATCGTAACTGAAAACTGGTGTTCCAGAATCTGTTGCTAAACCAGGTCTATTATCAATATAGTGGTCACCAGGCATAAGCATGATGGTGAACTCATCAAATCGATCATTATCTATTCCAGGTGCATATGAATATCTTGCTACCTCGATAAATGCCCTTTGAATTGTTACAAATGGGCGGTTTGGTGAATTACCTCTATTGTCTAACTCATCAGATGCATTGAAATCATCTGGTGAGACATACAAATATCTACCAGTTTTGCTGGAGATTAAGTTATCTAATCTGGTTAATGGCATAGTCCTTGGATTACCAATTGGTTGTTATAGCTGTCCTTGGGTTATTTATCACAGTTCGTTTCTGCTTCCCCATTGCTATTTAGATGTGGTGTAAAGAAATTAAGGTTAATTACTGACTTAACTCTCATATCTGTTTGACTTACACCCCGATGTTTTAAATTTGATGGAAATTCAATGTATCTGTTCGCTCTACAACCCACTTTAGATCCATCTTCAAATTCTGTGTAACCATTACATGTATTCACATAATATATGCCTGTAGTCATGTGATCACATGGACCTTTTTCATCACTATAATCACTATGATAATCACTTATATATGGTTCCTTGAACAATGGTTGCAAATTTGCTTTTATCCTATACAACCCAATATATTCTATTCTACTTAAAATAGGTAGTATGAGATTAAAATGATCTGATTGCTTATGTATCATTCCACCATAATGATTCTCTGACCTAAAGAAGGCATGAACAAATTGAAAGTTCTCTACTGCTTCTGCATCACGACCAACCTTAAATTCATTATAATGCCAAGGAAACTCATTAAAAAAGAATGCATTCATCAATACTTTATATTCTGCTTGAGTCAGAAAATCGTCAGTCAACCTTATAGTCATTTTTTGCCACGAGAAAATTTTGGACGTTTGACGTATCGAGAATCACAATATGTAAATGCTATAGTCTTTCTCTCCTTCCATGCAAAGTTATTAGGAGCAGATCCTCTATGTTTATAATCTGCTTGGAATAACACTCCACGATTCGGTCTGTATGGTACTATTTCATGATTATCTTCTTTATCGACACAAATAAAATCACCACCCCACTGAGACTCCCAACCATTACACACCATAACAATCAAAGTAAACATATGATAGTTACCATCAAAATGAAATGTACCTTCTTGACCTGGAAATTGTATGTTAGTATTAATTCTCTCTAGGTATACATTAAATTTTAATTCTTTTTGTACAATATATTTAAGCTTTTCACCAATATTAATAAGAGGTAAACTATCTCCTAAACCCTCTTCACTAGATGGTTTGTGAATAGAACCCCATTTAGGATAAGGAACATGACCTATCCTATCTTTAATCTTAGTACCATCACATTTATAAGATAGATGTTCTTTCTTTTGGAACACCCAAGGATTATACTGTTGTCTAAACTCATCCATTAAGACATAGTAGTCATCTCGTGATAGTATATTATCGTAAGTCCATAAGTGCATATTATTAAGGGGGAATTCCACCCCCATATAGTTATTTGGGTAACAAGGCTAACTTAACCCCGATCACTCCTGATTATACAGTCGCTAAAGAGCGAGCAGCCATAGGGATGCGAGTGAATCCTACGATGTTATTCGCAGGAGGTGTATCTGTTTTTGCAGATGTGGTTTGCTTATCCAAGCAGGTTTCAGTCCCGATCCTTATACCCTGTCGAAGCCATGGCATCCCCTAGCTATGGAGATGAGGGGAATCGAACCCCTGTCCAGAATGTAGGTGTCGTCACCTATCCTC
>VTLG01010594.1_pt1 | contig 19902 bp, 31 predicted proteins | sample 4694571 | NCBI WGS metagenome assembly VTLG01 (sample SAMN12604809, study PRJNA352737) | marine metagenome | biome: ENVO:00000447; feature: ENVO:00000209|ENVO:00000569|ENVO:01000036; material: ENVO:00002151; isolation source: viral sequences binned using virsorter ... | reverse complement strand
CAAGTTTTGTAGCAGTCTCTGATCCACACTTACCGTTACCGACTTGAACTGTTACTTTCTTGTCATCATCTGCTTTTTTTCCTGCGTCTGACTCACCTTTTGTACCACCTGTTTTATTGTTACTGGTGATCTTATCTTCTTCTACTATCTTTTTCTTCTTTTTAGTATCTAAACCCGTTTTGCTATCTTTCTCGATGTTATTTTCTGAGTTTGGAGTTGCACTACCCGTATCAATATGGTGTCTTGCATCATAATCACCAGCAGCTAATTGTGCAAACCCCTCCTCTGATCCTTTATCTGTAGCATAGTTTGTATCTGGATTTTCATCAGTTATAGATCCCATAACAATAGGAATCTGTGCTGAAGCACCATCCATAAAAAATCCAACAACCCAACTGTTAAGTTGTAGTTGGTGATGAGATCCAATACCAGACTTTTGTGCATATATTGGTGGCATCAATACCTGTGCCCATGGTAAATGCTTTGTTGGTAACTCTGCTCTACTTGAATTGTGGTATCCTACAATTCTAACTTTTACTTTATTGTTATAGTCAAAATCTTTCTCATCTATCTCTTTAGTTTCTACATCATAGGAACCATCACCAATATTCTCCACCTGTCCAATCCACCAATTGAACCCATCTTTTCCTATAAAATTAGCAGTTGATTCATACATGTTATGCACCAGGACTATCTGTTACTAATGTGAGTGCTGTACCCATCATGTCGTCACCACTATAGAAAGTTCTTTCTAATCTTGCGATGACATATTTACCACTGTTCTCTTCATCTAGTTCTCTACTTCTACCTTTAAAAGTCTCAAGTTCAACAACTTGACCAACAGTTAAATCAAACTTACCAATATATTCTACGTCAACAAATTTATTGTAAAATAATTTTTCTCTAAGCGATGCTTGTGATAATTGCTTTGTAAGTCCTGCAGTATGAGTTCCTTCAGTAAAAAGTGCAGTATCTACTATTTTTGACATAATACGAGTGGAGGAAGTATCCTTCTTAAATTTCTCAAAGTACTTTGGTTTCTTACCCTTATTCAAGAGTGGAACATTGTCATAATATTTATTGATGTCAAATTTAATATTTTTATAGTTCATATCAAAAAGATCAACTGTCATAACGTTACTAGAGTAAGATCCTATATTCAATCCTTTCAATACATCCACTGATGAACTCACTCGTACACTGTCAACAGATAAAATACTTTTTTCATCGGGAGATTCTAACTCTGCTGGTTCGTGACCAACAATAATAGTTTTTACAACGTCATCAGTAGCAAATTTGTCATAGGACTTAAAATTATACCCAAATTTATTTTCAAAGAAAGCGTAACCAGCACTTGCAGATGCACCACTACCGCTAGTTGGAATAGATTTTGAAGCGAGCCATGATATTATAGTGAATGGACACCAGAATGGTGATACAAACGAATACTTATTAAAAGTAGGTTCAACATTCTCAGGAGCTATGAGTACTGGTGTGTTTAAAACACCTCCCAATATATCATTAACAACTATCTCATCTATCCTTTTACCTTCACCTTCACCAAACCTTCTTGACAATTTTATTGCAGCATTATTAATGAAGTCTGGTGTGCATAGCATCAGAGTTGCTTTTGATGTAGTGCTAGTTGTAACTCTGTCTTGTATGTCATATATGATATAATATCCACCGATAAGATTCTCATCATCATCTACTATCTCAAGATAAACTTGTTCCATCCCCCTTAATAAAGAACATATACCAGTCTCACTATCTGTTATTTGTATCTCCATTCTCTTAGTTGCAGATTGAATGTCCTCAACATATTTGATATACAGTGTCTGGTTTAAACCAATAGCATATTCATTATCACCAGCGGTGATATTAAAAGTTATTAATTCAAAGTTACTTTTAGATTTCATTAGAATTGCGAGGTCTTGTTATATACAGTAAGGTAAGGAGACTCTTTAGTCTTTGGTCTTGCTGATTGGTTACCCACAGATTTTACTCCACCTACCTGTGGTGGTGGTACAATTTGACTGTTTGCTGCAGAAGTCATAGCTGCTACGTCAAGATCAGTCTTCTCTTTTACACTTTGTCTATTTTCATCTATAACTTTATCAGTTAGTTCTGAAATATTAGTAACTTGATCACCGTTAGAATTATACATGTTGTTTATACTACCAAATGCTTTCATCCCTACATTTGCCATCATACCCATAGGTGTCAACGATAGTGCTTTCTTACCTATGTTGGTAATATTATTAAATGCTGTAGATTTACTGAATGATTTAGCACCCTCAAGTATTTTTTGACCACCCATTATAGACATCCCCATAGGTGACATCATAAGAGCAGACTTTAGTGTTGGTTTACGTGACTTGACAGGTTGCATAGCTCTTCCTGATCCGTCTCCAAGTCCTATACCATCAGCAGTTCCTGTGTATGGCATTTTAGGTGCATAGTTAGTATGTAAATTTGGAGGATCACCTTGCATTGTCTGTGGTGGCATAGCAAGTGCACCGCCTGGTTGTTGCCCACCTCCAAGACCTCCACCCATTCCACCTTGAACGGTATTACCTATCAAAGCAATGATATTTTCTAAGAATCCACCTCCAGACTTGCCATCATCCCCCTCCGCATCATCTGTAGGATCTCCATCAGTACCAACCTCATAATTAATAGGAGGAATACCAAATGCTGACGACACTGATTCAATATTATTTTTAATTGCAGCTGCTGAGGTTGTACCAGCTGCGGGTATCTTACTCATCAGATCAAGCAGTGCAACTGCAGCTGCTTTAGCTGGTAGTGCTAAAGTCTCACCAAATGCTGCCTTTAATTTATCATCTACTACAAAATCATCCTCAATATCTTTTGATATATTCTTTTTAATACCTTCTTCTAGACCAACCTTAGCGAGTGAAGTTTTAGGTTGTGGCATAGGTTCTGTACCCATGGATGTAGCATTAATATTCAATGCATTAGATACATCCGCACCACCAAGTAAACCAGTTGCTGCTTTTACTAGTGGTTGTTTAGGTGCTTTTCTTGGTGATGTATTAGGAATCAGATCATTAACTGGACTTAAATCTACGCCAGGTGAAGAGATAGGTTGTACTTTAACACCACCAGTCTCATCTATTGACTGTAGTTTCTCTTTCATTAAGAAGTCTTGACGTACATCTTCTCTGTACATCGCTTGCATCATAGCAGTCCTATTATCTAAAAACTTCTTAAGACCTAGAAGTACTTCGGTAAGATGTTCCATTAACTAACCACCTCTCTTTTTGAACCTTTACCAAAAACATCAATAACTACATAATCATCAACATCTTTATTTACCTCAACTGGAACTGCATATGGCGTAGGCGTTGGAATAGGTATTGGAACTGCCATTTGAGCAATAGAAAAATCTCCTGACTGTTTAGTAGACTGTTGTATGGGTTCTTCAATCAAATTATTTTTCACCTCTGAGACATTTGGTTTCTTTATATTTGGATTTGTAATCTCACTACCACTTTTTTTCTCAGGAGCTGCTATGTTGTTTGGTATCCAATCCCTATTGCCAGGTTGTAACCATTTATCATTTGGTTCATTATTCCAGAAATCAAAGTGAACTGGGTCTTTCTCACCCTGCCACTTAAATCCATATTTACTACCGTTCTCCCTCATCCATTCATTTGCTTTTGAGTAGAAGTTTATATCTACTGCCCATCCTTGACCATGTGGAGATAGTCCAACAGGTGCAGGAGTCATAACGTTTGGATCTCCCGCTGCTGCTCGGTCTATTAGTTCTTGTTGTTGTTTTGCACTTCTATATGAAGATGTCACACTCATAGGCAAGTTAACACCATCTTTAGCAGCAGCTGCTACTGCCCTCTCCCACGCTTTCATAGTGGATGGATTCAATATGATAGGCATACCATTACCCGCTATACGTGGATTTGGTGTTGACGATTCTGGTGTACCATCACCGATCATGCCCATATCTTTAGCAGCAAGTGTAGCATCTAACCCTACAGATACAGCAGTTCCGATGCCAGGCACTGTGCCAGCAACACCTGATAACATTTCTAGTCCTGCACCTTTAAAGTCACCCGCCATCATTCTTTGTCCTGCAAATAACAATCCTGCACCAAGACCTATAAATGGTATCTTCTTCAATAGTCCTTTACCTAATGCCTTTCCACCTATCTTAGCGACACTCTTTACACCTATTTTTCTTCCTGCCTTTTTCAGCAAACCTTTAGCTACAGTTTTAGTTCTTCTAACTCCTTTACCAATCTTCTTGCCAATCTTAGTCTTTTTCAACATGTTTTTACCAGCTCTTAACAAGTTGAACAGACCAGCTCCACCATAACCACCACCTTGCATCTGATCTTCTGCTAAGGGAAGTGCCTTAGGAACATTTACACCAGTTCTACTTCCTACTGAAAAGTTTTCTAATTTTCCAGATAAACCAAAGTTTCCTTCTATACTATCAATATCACTTATACCAAAAATAGATGCTAATGTGTTAGCCTCTGCAATAACCCCAGCTCTTGCTGTTGAGTTAGGTAATTTAGAGAGAAATCCTAGTGCAGATGAAATTAATATAGACGCACCTTCTCTGTATATCGCTTCTATCGCTTCACCAAACTTAGCGACTGGAATGACCAACTCAGGACCTGCTTCTCCTATAAGTGCTGGTGTTGCTGATCGAACATATCCTCCCATGGCGAAAGGAACTTTAATTTGCTCAGAAATTTTACTAAAGTCAATTATTTTATTAAATGCACCTCCTCTAAGTTTATTAAATGATCCTTTTGTAAATGCAGGAAATGGATTAGCACCCATTAAACCCGCGAGAGCAAAGATAGAACCTAACTCTAAAGAGGGTTTTGCTATTTCAAAAATTGTTGCAAGTTCACTATAATCCTCACTCAATGGTTGCATATAGCTAGGTATGTCAGTCATACCAGTGTTTTCAAAAAAACTTGAAAGGTTTGTGTAGTTAAAAATCTCATCGCCAGGAGCGTCAAATGTTTGATTATTAGTGATCGTTATTGGTGCATCCTTGGTTATTTCTTTTATCTGCTCAAGGTCAATGTCTAAAACATTATTTGCAGCGTCTTCAATTGGATTATCTTTTGGAGTATTTACAACTGGAACTTTTGGTTCTTCAAGTTCATATTCTTCTTCATCAACTAAATCTTTTATTGGAACGAATACAGGAACGCCAGTACCACCTCCATCATCATCTCCACCACCTGTAATCTTTTTCTTCGGTTCTTCTTTTGCAAGTTTTTTTAAAACAGGAGCAGCACCTGTACTACCTCCAAATTTTGATCCAATATAATATCTCTGTCTATTTCTTAAGTACCCAAAATATTGAAAATCTGTCTCGACAAAACTACCCATCGCCTTAGCAAACTTGTTGCTAATTGCTATCATTTCATTTTCGTCTGGGTTAATACTCATCGTTTACGACGTTCCTCTTCTATTCGGTCTCTTTCTTTTTGTAAGTGAGCAGACAATAGGTTAACATAGACTTCCCTTTCCCAAGGGATCATGTTTTCAATATCAGTCAAGCTATATTTATGATGTTGAACAAGAGAAAAGTTGGTTTGATAGAAGGTCATCAAGCCCTCTTGGAAGAGGGCTATGCGAAAAAATCTGCTAACCCTTCTATAACTAGACGATTCTCTTTCTTAGTCTTAGGATTCTTTACCTTTATTTCATGTTTTAAAGTTGGCATAGTATTGAAGAAGGTTTGAATCAAATCAAACTGTTGACTTGTGAGTGTATCGACCCATTCTCTTGCTTCTTCAAAAGTAAATGATCCAGAATCATCTTCACCAACGTATACTCTCTTGATACATTTAGCTACTAGATCATAGGGATCCACTTCTTTATTTGAAAAGTTAACAGAGGCAAAGTAATCTAAGTCTGGATACTTCATCTCAACAGTGACATCATCAGTTAATTTAATAATATTAGTATGTCCTTTTGGAAAGTGAACTTTGACATCATCAACTAAGAATGATATGTTGACTTCAGTTACACCATCGTCAGCACATGTTACTTTAAGTTCTATCTCTTCACTAATTGATCTAGCACGTATTTGTAGGAATATGTATTCTATGTCAAACAATGCTAAGTCATCAAATACAATTTTAGTTTGTATGCAATTTCTTAATACTGTAGTAATTGCATCTAAGATTTGTTCTTGATCTTTATTCTCCAGAGCAATTACTAATATCTTTTGCTCTTTAACTAAGAATGGACGATATTTAATTTTCTTTTTGGTAGAAGGCACCGTCAACGTGTAAGTTGACGTAACAATTTCAGGTAATGGCATGATTAGTTAATTTTCAGTTGACTATACTCGTAGTAAAATCCAACATTAACTTTTACAAGTTGTGCAGGACCTGCGGAATATGGTATAGATGATACAGTGTAGGGATATGCTCCAAATAATTTTGCTTCCCAGACTTCTTTTAGTTCTGGTGGTGTTTTTTCCTCAGACTCACTTTTAGGTACATTATACTTCTCTAACTTCTTTATGTCAAGTGTACAACAGTAGTGGTTGTAATACCTCATAGCAAACGCTTGTTGTCTGTTAGTAGGAGCTCGGTCACCATAAATTCGAGTTGCTATCTCTTTTCCACCCATGGTAAAATCTTGCCATGCACGAAAAAACTTCAAAGGCATTGAATCAGCATCTAGAAAGAAACTAATATCTAGTTCATTATAGACCTTACCAGATGCCATTTTTTGAATAATACCTTTATGCACTGATTTTACATCAGTAGCAGAGTATGTGATACCTGGCAATTGTATTTCATTACATAGTAATGTAAGTTCTTCTGCACTTGAATCAAATCCAATATTGTCTTTGAAAAATGTCTTTAACTTATATCCAGATGTTTGCTGTGGTTCTTGTATATTGAAAGAATATAGATTAGACGCAGATATACCACTTTTCTTATCTAATATTTTTTGAATAAACGTACTGACGCCAGTTGCGGTTGCCATAAATAGTCCTTATGATGTGACCATACCTTATTTATGCCAAGTTACAAAGGAAAATACAGAGTAAGGAATTACAAGAAGTATAAAGGTGATCCTACAGGTGTAGTATACCGTTCTTTGTGGGAACGAAAGTTCATGGATTGGTGTGATAAAACTCCTAGAGTTTTACAATGGTGGTCTGAAGAGATTGCTATCCCATACTACGATCCAGTTCAAAAGAAGTGGCGTAGATACTTTCCAGATTTCTGGGTCAGGGTCAGAGAAGCAAATGGAACTATAAAATCATATCTCATCGAGGTCAAACCTAAAAGACAGGTCGAAGGTCCTAAACCTCAAAAACGTAAGACAAAGAAATACTTGAACGAAGTCTTTACTTACGCAACAAACCAAGCAAAGTGGAAAGCAGCACATGACTATTGCAACGACAGGCTCTGGGAGTTCAAACTCATCACTGAACGGGAACTCAAGATTTGATGATCTAATCTCAAAGGTAAAAGGAAGCACTATAACCAAAGATAAACTAAGAGACGAGGTATTCAATATACTGTTGGATGATGCTGTAGGATCCCCGTCGGAAGGTAAGTGGTATATATTTGAATATGATCCAAAATTTAAAGATAGACTCATAGAATGGGATCAATATCCATTGATATTTTACTTAGAAGGTAAAGGAAGTAACGTTATTGGTGCTAACATGCACTATATAAGTTCAAATGCTCGTCTAAGTGCCATAAATAGAAAAAAGTTCCCTAAAAGTTCTTTACGTCAATATATTCCGAAGAATGCTGATAGCATCTTCTTTGAAATCCAAGAGAGTGAGGTACAACTGTTGAGTTTATTACCTCTAGAAAAATTCCATCGTAAAAATTAATGTCATTATCATACCCAAACGGAATAGAAGATATACCATATGCTTCATACTTGAAAATCAATAAGTATGAATATAATGAGGCTCTAGAAAAAGTTGCTAAAAATCAAAACGACGCTTTAAATTCACTTGCTAGTAACAATAATTTAAGTCGTTTGGTTGATGCAGCTGGTCTGTTCATGGAGGAATTTCAAAGATCTGGAGATCCAACGGTAGATAAGAGCAATCAGAGTGGGAACGATGAGAGACGTAGAGAGTTAACTGAGCAACGAAATAAGGCACATATTGCTGTTGAAGATCCAGTAACAATACCAAATATACTAACAGCACCAGATGGTACGGAAATAAACCTAGAGGCATTAAAGAAGGACAAAGAGTTTCAAAACAATGCAAGAAAAAAAGGTTTAATGAGTGCTACATGTAATTTACCTATGCCTAATGAGTTTCAATATCAATATAGTGCAGATTGGAATAATCAGTTTAAACTTGGAACTTTAGCATTGCTCGCAACAAACCCCGCCCAGTTTCTTCTCAACACTGGTTTAGGAATGGCTGGAGGAACAATTCCAAGCATAATAAATGGGCAGTTGGGAAAAATGAAAGGGATAAAAAATTTTAATAAGAACAATCCAAATGCAGCTAGTAATATAGCTGGTGGGATAATGGCTGGAGGAAAATTTGGTGCGGATACATTTGGCGTAACTAGCAATCTAAATATGAAAAATATTGCTGGACTTGCTGGATTAGCACCAAATGAGAATGCTATTCAAATGTTTCAACGTATGGATATGAGGACGTTTGAATTTACATTTGAACTTGCAGCAAGGGATGAAGAAGAGTCTGAAAAAATAGTTAGAATTATAGAATGGTTCAAACGTGGTATGCACCCATACTCAAAGAATGGTAGGGGAAATGCAACCTTACTACAATTCCCAGACGTTTGGGTTTTAGAACCACAGTTTGTAAAAGTTAATAAAAATACAGGTAGCACAAAATCAATACAACATCCCATGATGCCGAAGACTAAACTATGTGCACTTACTAATGTGACTGTCAATACAACACCTCTTGGACAACTTCAAACAATCTTTGACGGTAACATTCCCTTGGTTTTATTGAGTCTGAAGTTTATGGAAACAACTGCTCTTACAAGAAACGACATGGAAGGTTCTGGGCAAGACAAAACAAATTCAAGATTCTTCAGATCTCCAGAATTAGACAACTATCCTACGGTGACATTCTAATGTTAAATGGTTTGCCCGACTTAATGTATAATTTTTCACCCAATCAATTGGATGCTAAATTTATACTGGCAAAAAATATTTGGAAACGTGGTGAAATTCTAAACGAATTTAAAACATCAATAAGTTTATTTGATGAGTATATTGTTAAAAATGGAGAAAGACCAGAAGATATTTCTACTCAGTTATATAAAAATCCATTTTACAACTGGACTATACTTATTATTAATGACATTACAGATTACTATTCACAGTGGCCACGATCTGTTAGACAACTACAAGAATTTGTTAATAACAAGTATAGTCAACCCATGGGTACAAAATATTATGTGACTACAGAAGTTACAGATGATGATGGCAATATTATATGTCCTGCGGGAAAGATAGTTCCACAAACTTTTCAAGTTGCGTATTATAACGGTAGTACAACTGTTACTGCTAATCCTACAGTATCAGTATCTAATTACCAATATGAAGAACAGTTGAATGCAAAGAAAGAGAAAATACAAGTTGTACGTCCAACAGTTATTGAAGAATTTGTAAATGTATATTATCAACTTCTAACTAAAGGTGCACCAGGCATTGTACAAGTTGGTGGTACGTTATCAGATATATCCATGTAATAAAAAAGACCCCCGAAGGGGTCTTATTTTTTTAGTCGTCTTTTGCTAGTTGAGCAAAGTACGATAAAGTATCATCTTCTCCTTGATTTGCAATGACAGGTTCTGGAGTAGGTTCTTGTGGTGTACGACCTTCACTCAAATCTTCAAGGTCTTCATCCGCTATTGCTTTACTGAAGTTACCTTTAAGAGTTGACTCAAGACGTGCCTTAAGTTCCTCATAAGTTTTAAACTGGTCATCAGCAGTGTATGCTGCTAGACTATGTTCTTGCTTCCAAATACTCTCAAGTGCCTTGTCATCAAAATCACCAAGTGTTGATGGAGCATCAAACTCAGACTTGTCATAATTCCAAAATCCTGCAACTCGTGTGATCTTCAACTTGAAGTCAGCACCCTTCCAGAAATCAAATGGATTTACTGGTGTCTCATCTTCAAATGCGGGTTGCATTGATTCCATAATCTTGTCAAATATTTTCTTACCGAAACGATATAAAAATACTTTACCTTCATTACTAGGATTTGCACTATCTTTAACAACATATATGTTGCTGTAATAGTTTAGTTTACGCTTCTGATTACGTGCTTGAGTTCTTTGTGGTGAACCTTCTGCACCAGAGTTCCAGAGTTCTCTGTTAAGATCAGAAACTGGATCTTTTTTACCTAAAGTTGTTAAGGAGTTTTCGATATACCAACCACCTGGTCCTTGGAAGGCATGACTCCAAACTTGTGCCCATGGAAGGTCTTCTCCATCAGGTGCAGGAAGGAATCTGATTACAGCGTAACCGTTTCCTGCTTTGTCCACCTCTGGTTTCCAGAGACGCTCATCAGGACCTGCTTTGGTCTCTGACTTATTAAGATTTTCTGCTTTAGCAAGTAAGTCTGTAAATGAAGACTTCTTTAATGCACTAAAAGACATACGTATTCTCCGTATTAAATGTATTGTGTGTATTCATAACAAAAAAAGGGGGGAGGTTGGATTACTGTATACCAACAAAAGAAAGGGCATTACTACAGTGTAAAATACTTTCTTTGCCTGAGACCCGACTGGTAAGTCGATTCTGACTCGCATCAGCAGCACCACCTGTGTCTCATCACCTTAACTAGCGGTTGCCAGTAAGTTTATTCAGTCACTCCCAGTATTAAGACCGTCGCCTTAATACACTATTTATTATAGCAGAATAAAAATGATTTGACAAGCTTTTCTGCTTTTTCCTCTCCAAATATACCTTTTAGATACCCACCAACAGGGTCTAGACGTGTCATATAAGTATCGAAGTCAGCATATACTGACGTATCTTCTCCATCTGGTTGTACTGCTTCTACCATTCTTCTGTATGCATCAAGATATTGTGCAAACTCTCCTACATATTGATCTACTTCATCCATCTTACATTTACGTACAAAAATATTCTCTGAGAAGTGATTACCTTTCTCAAAGAATCTATAGTCCTCTGTTGCTACTGGTAGGTCTGGATGTGAGAACATGTAGTTCTCTGTAGGGTGCTGAAAATCAAATACTATGATTACCTTATATTCAGCAAATCCCATAAGATCCATGCCAAAACAGGGCAGATTACAGCCAGTCTTAGGATAGAGGATGTTGTTGTAAATGCTAGACTTTTCATTGTAAATTTCTACCTCACGTGCTTTCAAAAAATATTTATGACGATACTCTATTGCTTTTAGACTTGTGTTACGTTTTCCTTCCCACTCCATACTAGTAGCATCAGGTTCCAAATCAAAAGTATTGAACAATACCTTTTTATAATTCTGCCAAAGGTTCATTTTGATGCTTTCTTTATATCATCATGTAATCTTTTAGTTGCATATTCTTTCATATATTCTTCCCTACCATCTTTAATAAACACTTTCTTTTCATAATCAAAATTAGGATGTGGTTGAGCATTTTCAAAAGGATTCTTCGTTGAATTTTTCAATACAATGAATTTATCTTTTGCAAATGTTCCTGCAACCTGTACTTCAATCTCATCACCATCTTTCCAGTTTATTTCACCCTTCAGATTAGTGTGAAGCATTGCTTCCTGTATCTTGTCAATAAGTTCTTGTGTCAGTTTCATTTTTTAAATACACCCATCTTTGTCAAAATGTACAGCGACAATGCTGTCCAAAAAATAATTTCTAGTCCTAAGTTATTCATTAGTCGTCGTGGTCATCCCATTGATCTGTTAGATCTTTATTGTTGAAAAATGCTTTATATACTCCATACCCTGATAGCAATACCAAAACTACTAAGAGTGATATACCAAACGTTTGATTTGGATCAGCATTATAATGTGGTATTAGTGCATTGCACTTAGTCCATGTGCCAGGTAATGTATATACTGGAGGACAGGATAAAAAAATCATAATTAATAGTTTTTTGATTTAGGGATGTTGCCACCTTCTCTTAATTCAGACATTTTGAAAGTAACAAGTTTCTCCCAAGGAGAATAGTTATCAAACAGAACTGATGCTGTTTTCTTTGTGCATCGTTGAACGAATCCAACATACCCATTATATATTGAGTTTGGACTATCAATTGTAACGGTTGTGCCTGGTAAAATCATTCTTCAGATCTCCATTGTTTAATCATTCTAACATAATAAAAAATATATGCAACTTATGAGTGGGGATCAAAATATCTGATCATCCAACCTGTTCCTGCTATTAATAGAACGACTGCGACTATAACCCAAGTCATTTAATTCTCCTCTGGTAATTGATCCATCATGTTCTGGACATTTTCTTTTAAAGTATCATAGAATTGAGGTCCTATATTCTCTGGTGGCATACCTAACATAGATGCAGCATTTTTTACCTGATCTACCAGTTTCTTTGCTTCTGGATCATCAGACAAAGACACACGCATATACATGGTCTGCTGTATTTCAATTAACCTCATCATTTTATGAAGTTGCTCTCTTTTTTCGTCAATAGATAGAACTAATCCCATCCTATTGATTTCCATATAAAGCTCTCCCATATCTTGTAATTCTTTCTGAACTACTTCAGATTTGAAGAAATTGCTCATACAAATTGCTCCTTGATTATACTCTTATATTTACCTTTATCTATATTGACAAAGGGTTCGTATTTCACTACCCTGTTACGAAGTGGTTTCCATACTATATCTTCTTTAATAATTTTATCAAAATTTTCAATGTATTTAAAAATCTGATTAAAGATTACCAAAGTTTCTATACTAATCTTACCACCTAAGTGTGCTTTTAGCAAGGGTGGGTGTACTCCATCTATTATAAACAACTTATCAAACTTCTGCGAGATATCATAAAGCGTAGCAACATCCTCTTTAAATCTATATGTCATAGATTGTTTTCTTTTAATATACTCCTGATAATTTTTTGCTCCCTCTCTTACGAGAGTTGCAGGATATACTTTATCTTCCATACACATGTTTGCTACGAAAAATTCACGTAACTCTTCTTCCTTAAATGTTCTGGAAAGTTTTACAAAAAAGAATTTATCTCTTCTACTATCAAATGAATGTTGAGATGCTTTTGCAGCGTTACCGTACTTCATATAATCAAATGAATCGGTAGTAAAATGAAGTTTTAAAGAGAGGTACATCTTATATACTTCAATTCCACTCACAGTTTTAATAATGCCTTTGATGTTCTTTTCATATAATTTAAACGTTGAGCATCATACTTCAACTTTTCTTTTAATGGTTTAGATATCAATTTGTTGATACCATCCATTTCTATGTTTTTATCTTCGCAAAATTGTACTATTGCCTCAATGTAATTAAGGTCACCTTCTTTTACGATCTTTTCTATTTCTACCGAAAATTTGGCAGACGTCATGAAGTTCTCTTCAAAAACTTCATCAATTTTACCACTCGCCATATGCGTCTCTGTAGGAGGAGATATACTCATGTAATTTACGAGCATACTTAAACTTGTCATAGATTTCAAATACTTGAGGTTCGCCTGTTTCGCAAGCGATAATTGTTACGAGTTTCTTTGGCATTAATCCAGTTAACTCTTGAAACATTATAGCATATGCTGTCTCTTGTGCAAAGTAGTCATGTATCCACTCTTCACGTTTGTACTTACTTGAGGTTTTAAAATCTATTATTGATAACTCACCATTGTATTCTGCAATACAATCAACTCTACCAGCTAACTTAAGAACATTAGAGAATAAAGATTCCTCAAGTGCGTGTATGTTGTTAATACTATCTAGGTAGGGTTTGATCTGGTAAAATAACCCCATTGATAGTGTATCATCTTTATATTTACTTATTGACTCGTTTGACAGATATAACTCACACAATTTATGACACTTGTTACCTCTGATAGATGCACGTTTAGATATAGCATTTGCTTCCTCTTCACCAACTCTATTTCTCCATTTAAGAATTGAATCTTTTTTCTGATGACTTGTAATTGTAGTCACTGAAGGATATAAAGAATCACCAACACGATATCTTCTACCGTTTGGTGTGTTCTTTGCTATTAGATTCGGAAACGAATGTGTATGTACGTGATTAAATTCCAAGATTAATTTTGCTAATCAAATAAGATTTGACTAGACCTGATCTCACGATATCATCTATGCCAAATTCAATACTTTCAAACTCACTCATATCATCAATAATTTTCTTAAAATCCATGATACCAGTTTTTTCGTGTGCCTTAATAAGGTCACTCTGTGCTGCATCACCAGCAAAAATAATCTTACTGTTAACACCTAACCTTGTTATTATACTATCTAACTCGTGAAAGTTCAAGTTTTCAGATTCATCAACTAAAACAATAGCATTGTCTATAGTCGTACCACGTATGAATGATGTAGACCAAAACGATACTGTGTCCTGTGCTTTAAGGTTAGAATAAAGCATTTCAAACGATGCATCATCAGGCATTTCAAACATATAACGTACCATATTTTTGTATGGTATCTGATATAAATTTGCTTTGTCTTCATGGTCGCCAGGTAAGAAACCAATCTCTCTGGTAGGCACTAATGACCTAACAATATACAACTTATTATATGGTGACTGTTCATCTAATATATCTTTCAATGCCAGATACATGGTAATAAAAGACTTACCAGTTCCTGCTGCACCAAATAAAAATAAATGCTTGTTCTTACTCCAAGCATCAAAAACTTTTTCTTGTGCTGGTGTTAGAGGTTTAATCTCTAATAAATGTTCTGTTCCAATTGGTTTACGTCTCATTTGTCTGGTCGATAATCCAACCATTGTCGGTTGTTTCTTACTTTTTACTGGCATTAAATTTTGTCGAACTTAGCGTAGGGATGATGTTTCTTGACGTTATTAAGACGATCTTTGAAACCTTGTGGTAATTTGTTTTGGTAGTCACCAACTCCACTGACAGCGGATGCTATTCCTGCTTGCCAGTCTTTATCCCAATCTGGATTATTCTCTCTCCACTCTTCGTATTTTGCAAGTGAAAGGTTGAGAACCTTAGTTTCACCAGTCTTTAAATTTTTCACATCGTATAATGCCATTATTTAAACTCCCAGTTCAAAGCGTTAGTAACAACAGGAAACTGTTGCTTAAAGATTGAACGTACTTCTTTTACTATGTCCATATGTTCTTGTTGTGTACCATGTGCACTACGTAAATCTATATAGTGAATCCAAGACCGAACACTTCCCGTCATATAGATACGGGTCGGTGTTGCTAACGGGAGAACCATTCTCGCACATTCCTTCGCAACACCCTCACGGATGAGTTCATTGTAGAGATCAATTCCTTCAGCGAAATATCTTTCAATCTGATCTTGTAACCTCTTCGTCTGTTCTTCTGGTATATCATCTATGCTATTTTGCCTATTCTTACTATCTTGTCTGCGTAATTCTGGTGCTGGAATACTTCCCAATAAATTAGTGTTTGCATAACGTTGACTAAACTCTTGAAATGTAAATGATCTATGCCTTAATATCTGTGCTGCTATTGCTCTCGTTGTCTCTATTTCTAGAGTCATATGTGCTTGCTCGAAAACTGACCAGTGACCGTGCTTGACACAGTAACCTAGTAAACCAGCTACTACTGGATTGGTTTGATTCTGTGGGTTGCTCACTCTTGCTATGTAACCCATGGTTTCCTCTGCCCTTGGCGTTACTGTCACTAAACTTACTTTCATGTTTTCTGTATAATTTTGCATATAGTACTTCTTGAGCACTATAAAGGTTAGGTTGTTTCTTTGCTCTTTTTATTAATTTTTTTGCTGCTTTTCGACTGTTCATGTATAACTTTAAATCCTTTCCATTCGTTTAAAACATACTGAGTTCCCTTGGGATAGATGTGATTAGCTTCAAAATACAAAAGAAAGCTACGCATAGTACTAGTAAGCGTCGAACGTTCATATTCTTGTAGAACATCTAGTAGGTGTATACTACTATTTATTAGTGTGATCATAGAGAGCATCGAATATTTCGTCTGCAAGGTCGTCTAGATCTTGCGTTTTAGAGTCAAAGTTAAAATCTAATCTTTCACCTTTAAACAAATCATTTGCTTGTTTTGAGATAAGATTTTTGATCGAAGAGGTTTGGTTGACAGTTTCCTTGACACCATCCGATTTCTTTGAGTTTGGTTCCATCTCTGAGTTTGTCATAGTAGCAATTAAAAACGTCCATCTTTATACCCATAACAATATCATGGGATTCTTTGACTTCATCGCTATCTTTCTTTTTATCTAAGTAAGTAACGATCCAAGCATTAGTGGGTAACTTTTTGTTTTCGGATAGTTTTCTGTCGCAATCAATATTGAGAAATATAAGAGAGTATTTCTCTTGCATTGCACCTATTTCATCATTACTATCCCATATCATCCTCTATTTCCCCATTCTATTTGTGGGAATGCTTCAGATACTACTGCTTTAGTGATGCGATACTTTGATTGTATGTCCTTATTACAAGCACTTACAAGTAAGTTTGCTTCATCTTCAGTAAGACCCTCTAAAAGTTGAACAAATAGTTGTTCACGTCTTATACCCTTTAAGGTATCGTCCCCACCTTTAAAGTATCTGTAGAGACCTTTATACTCACCGTCAAGACGAGTATGTTCAGTTCCTATAGGTGCATCATTAGGTGTAAAAGGTACTTCACCTTCGGGTAGAAGAAATTTTAATGATTCATCAAAATTAATAATTAAGATTGCACGTAAACCATTATTATTATACTCTTGTAGTAAATCTACTTTTTCTGCTTTAGTTTTAGCAGATGATACTTTTTGGAGTATTTCAGTTAACAATGCATCTTTTGGTAATTTTTTTGCCATTTCAATTCACAGTTTGGTAATATTATATCAGTCTTCGTCATCTTCGTCAAGTAGATCTTCTGGATCAGTGAAGCGAACCGCTAAAAGTTCCTCTTCTACGTATGAACCATTGCCATCTAAAAATTCTGGATGAAGGTTATTTAACTGACGTTTGTGTGTGTGGGTGTCCACAGCGGATTTGTAAATCCAACCTACAATCCCGCCCATGATGAATGCTAGTATCATTCCTGCAGCGGAGAAAAATAGGAGTATGTTAGTTTCCATTTGTGTCCTCGTTAATGTCTAGTCTGACACGAACTGACCACTTAAAGAAGCGGAAAGAACGATCAACCGTACTGGGTAATGGTATCCTCCTGCTTCTTGGAAGCATAACTTCTATGCCTTTATTTAGTTCTAGTTCTTTTGGGTGTTTTCGCTTTTTCGTAGTTCCACGCATCACTTAGTATTCCATATAAAAATTTCCTTATCTTTCTAGCATCATCTGTAGTTAAATCGGGATATGCCATTTTAATATCTTGACCACCATGTTTGATATAGTGGTCTAGATCGTCTATTGTGCAAGATATGTTTCCTGCTGTTCCAGATGCGACAAATCTGGAAACGTCACTTTTCTTGAAATTATTCTCTTCAAGGAATTTCATCATTTTGAACGTATTACGACCTGTCTTGAGCATTGCTCTGTCATAAACTGCTTCAATGATATCAACTAGTGTGTCTTCTGGATCCATCTAATAAATTGTGTTCTTTTAAGTATTTTACTGTATCGGTGCAACCACCTAATTTTTTGTTATTTAGAAGAACTTGTGGGAAAGTTGAGTTTCCTCCAAATTCCTCATAGAAGGCAAATCTGTCAAAATGCTCATCTAACTTGTATTCACGGTATTTAAAATGACATAAATCTAAAACTTGTTTGATCTGGGTGCAGTAAGGGCATCCATCCTTTGAATACACTGTGAAGTTCATTCTGGATTAGAGTCTAAATTCTTATTTAGTTTTTCCTCCCTCTCTTTTTCTTTCTTAAGTTGTCTATTAGTCCAGATACCAACTGCTATGATACTTAAGTATGCAAGTGTGTCATCTAGCATAACAAGAAAGAAAATTGTAGATCCACCAAATCTGATCCACTCAGGAAATGGTTTTATGAGTCTGCCACCCCATTTACGGAATGTACCCTCAAATTTGAAGTAGAGGATAATAAGTGCTGTAATCACGAATTCTGAATATGGTACTACAAAGTAACATGACAGAAATATGAAAAGTGGCCAATAATGCCTTTCATCGACTTTTTTAACAAGGTCGAAATACTTTTTAAGTAACTTTTTAATCATAAAAACCTATTTGGTAAAAAATGCCCAGAATTTTTTTTTCGACTTTCTGGGGAATCAAAAGTCGATTTCTCCTCAGTATAGCATAAAAAAAGAGGGTGTCAAACACCCTCTGAATTTATTTCTAGATATATGCGACCTAGAATGTGTACTTAGCACCAACTTTAACACCGTATGCATTGTCAGCAGTCTCGTCTGTAAGAAGAGATACTTCACCGTATGCACCGATTGAATCAGTTAGGTCTAAAGAACCACCAACGTAACCAATGAAGTCTGTTGAAGACTCACCGTTATCTGGAGAATCTACTACAGGACCACCAGATACATACCAGTTCTCACCTTCGTAACCGATTTGGAATTCAGTTGAAAGTCCAGTATAGTCATCACCTGAGTAAGATGATACTGTTTCCACATTCACGTAAGGACCAGCAAATGCTGCACCAGCTAATAGGAATGGAGATGCTGCCACTGCAGCGATTGTTGATTTAATAGACATGTTTGTTTTTTAGTCTCTCGCAAGAAAAAATCCTGCGGATGATACCACTCCCGACATGGAGTGATGTTTCTACGCAGGGTTACGATCTTTCGAGTCCTTTGTAATGGTATTTAGTGTAGCACGCTACATTTATTCTGTCAAGACCCCATTTGCTAGGGTTTGAACACTTTGCCAATCTTTCTCAAAAAGTTCTAAACCTTTATCTGTAAGGACATGTTTATACATCTTGTGGAAAATGGCAGGAGGTATGGTGCAGATGTGAGCACCCGCAGCAAACGATCTACTTACATCTTTTACGCTTCGTATAGATGCAGATAGTATCTCTGTCTCATGTACAAATTGTTTTTCGTATATGTCTGAGATTTCTTTGATCAATGCAAGACCATCGAAAGAATTGTCATCAACTCTTCCTACAAATGGAGAAACATATGTTGCTCCTGCTTTTGATGCTAGTATTGCTTGTGCTGCTGAGAATATGAGAGTGACATTTACTCTGATGTTTTGATTTGCCATCTCTCTGCATGCTTTAAGTCCCTCTGGAGTGCAGGGGACTTTGATTGTGACACACTCACCAAAGAGACCTATAAGTCTACTTGCCTCCTCTAACATCTCCTGAGAGGTGTCTGCAACGACCTCCATGCTTATGTCTTTGATGCCAAGGTGTTTCAGTTCATAATAAACTTTATCTGGTATGTCACCACTCTTCATCATTAGAGTGGGATTTGTTGTCAGTCCATCAATAAGTCCAGTGGAGTATGCTTCTTCAATAGTAGCAACGTCCGCTGTATCAAGAAATAATTTCATAAGTTAGTCGTCATATACTAGACATTCTGGTTCGTCAGGGTGCATCTCACAAAATAGTTCGAGTGCGTTTGGATCGTGATGATCCTCTGGGTGATGATCGTGATATACTTCTAGTTCGTGTAACTCTTCTTTATAGTGTCTGCGAGCAGCAGGACTAGTAGTTGGATCATCTAAGATCGCTTGATCTTTTTCGATGTGTTCTTCGATTGTTTTCATCTTTATTATCCTATACTATACAAGTATTTATGTCAAGACTGGTTCAA
>VTLG01007988.1_pt1 | contig 19908 bp, 16 predicted proteins | sample 4694571 | NCBI WGS metagenome assembly VTLG01 (sample SAMN12604809, study PRJNA352737) | marine metagenome | biome: ENVO:00000447; feature: ENVO:00000209|ENVO:00000569|ENVO:01000036; material: ENVO:00002151; isolation source: viral sequences binned using virsorter ... | reverse complement strand
TTACAGATTCATATGGCGGGTGGTAGTACTGGTGATGTATTAACTTGGAATAATGCTAATAATAGATTTGAAGCTTTGGCTATGAATATTGTATTGGATACTTCTCCTTCTCTTGGTGGAAATTTAGATATTAACGGTCAATCTATAATAACTGCTGGTGGTAGTAATGCAAATATAACTATTACTCCAAATGGAACAGGTGAAACTTTAGTAAAAAATTTAAGAGTAAGTGGTAATCAACCAAATTCAATAAATTTCAATATAGCAGATGAGAGCTCTTCAACTATTTCAGTTGGAATGGGGCAGACATTAAAGGTTTCTGGTAACCAAGGTATTGTTTCGCAGGTATCAGGTGATACTTTAGATATATCTATTGACTCTAGCGTTGCAACGAGAGCAGGTGCAGAAACTTTAGAAAATAAAACAATTGCTACAGGTACTAATACTATTACAGAGGCAACAACTTCAGCTGCTAAAGGTATAGCAAATTTTGAAGTAAATGACTTTACGGTTAATGCTGGACACGTAGAATTAAAAACAGGTGGTATTGCTAATGCTAAATTAACAAATAGTGATATTAAAATACTTGATGATAGTTCAACCGTAGAATCAGTAGATTTAGGAGAAACTTTAGAAATTAAAGGTGGTCCAGGTGTTAGTACAACGGTAGGTGCTAATGAAATAACAATAGCAGCTTCAGGAATTACAAATACAGAATTAGACGCTTCTGCTGGAATTTTAAATACACAATTAGCAAGTCCTACAATAACACTAGGCGCAACAGCAATAAATTTAGGTGATACGGTATCAACCGTTGCAGGTTTTGGTGTAAGTGGCGCAGGTGGTTTTGACTTAACTGGTCCTGGCCAAAAAATGAGATTTAACTTTGCAAGTGCTGGTGTAAGACCAGATCCAAACACTTATCAAGGTATGTTTATAACTCAATCTGATACGGCACAAACATTTTATGCTGAATCAGGTTCTTGGATTGAAATACTTACAGAAAATGCTAGTATTGGTTTATTATCTAACGTAGATATAACTACACAACCACCTAGAACAGGTCAAGTATTAGTATTCAATAGTTCTAATGGTAAATTTGCTCCAGCAAATGCACCAACTGATACATTTATGAATGCAGTTGCAGATTATGATGTAACCACTAGTTCAAACAACTATCTATTTGGTGATTGGTATGCTGGTAATAATCCAACAATTTATGTAAGATCTGGAACAACTATTTGTTTCAATATAGATTCATCTGGTCATCCTTTCAGAATTCAAACAGAAGGTAACAATCAAAACGGTGCTCTTCATAGTACAGGTTTAACTCACGCTGCTAATGACGGTTTAGTATCTACAGGAGTTTCAGCTCAAAGTAAAACAGAAGGCCAGTTATATTGGGAAATACCAATAGACGCAGTTGGAGATTATTACTATCAATGTGGTAACCATCAAGCAATGTATGGTAAAATTGTTGTACAATCTGGTATGTCAGACGCTTGGCAAATTAAAGACGCTAACTTTGGTGTAGAATCAGGTGGTCAATATCTAGTAGATTGTTCAGGTAGTCCAATAACGGTAACATTATTATCTACACCAGTAATGGGTGATATGATAACGTTAGTGGACGCTGAAAATAACGCAGGTGTCAATAATATAACAATTTCAAGAAATGGCGCAAATATTAATGGGGCTGGTTCTGATTTAACATTGAATACTGGAGGAGAAGTGAAAAAATTAGTTTATTACAATAGTACAAGAGGATGGGTTAACGCTAATTAATCCTGTATAAATATAAGGGAAAGAAATTAAAATATGCCAGCAATTATAACAACAAAATTTAGAGTACATAACGCTGACCAGTTTTTGGAAAGCTTTTCAGAAGCTTCATCAAATACCTATTATTTGGGTATTGGAAAACCTCAGCCGTTTAATACAGAAACACGTCCAGATGGTCGTACAGATAATTTAGGTACTGATTCAATTCCGATAACACCTGGAGATAATGCTTCAGAAGAATTATACACGTATGACGATTTAATGGCAGTTAAGAAGATTGACGCCGGTAATGCTTCTTTTGTAGCTCCTAGACGAAATTGGACAAGTGGTGAAAATTATGATATGTACAGACACGATTATAATAGTTATATTACTGGTACAAGTACTAGACAAACTTCATCAAGCGGTGCAACGGTTTTATTTGACGCAACTTTCTATGTTTTAACAACAGCAAGAAACGTTTATAAATGTTTATATAATGCTGGTGGTGCAGCTTCAACGGTTGAACCAACAGGCACATCTACAACAATTATTTCAACTGCTGACGGATATAAGTGGAAATATATGTACACTTTAACGGCAGCTCAACAGGTTAATTTCCTATCACCAGATTTTATGGCAGTTGCTACAGACGCAACGGTAAGTTCAGCAGCTATTGATGGCGCAGTAAATGTTGTTGCAATCAAATCAGCTGGTTCTGCCGGTACAGATGGTAACCATTCAAATGTTCCTATCAGAGGCGATGGAACAGGTGGCGAAGCAACGATAACGGTAAGTTCAGGTGGTATTACAGAGATTACGGTTACAAGTGCAGGTACAGGATACACAGCTGCTTATATTAAATTAGCAGATATAAATTCTGCTGGTGCAGGCAGTTTAATTGACGCTGAATTGGATTGTATAATTGAACCTAAAGGTGGACACGGATTTAATTCTGTAGAAGAATTGGGTGGATTTTTTATAATGTTAAATCAAAGTTTAGAAGGTACAGAACAAACTAATTCAGGAGATTACACGGTTGACCAAGATTTTAGAAGAATTGTTTTATTAAAAGATCCAAAAGCAGGTGGGTCAGCTGCTACATCAGCAACTTTAAGAGCTACTAACGCAGTACGTTTTGAAGCTTCTCCAACACCAGGATTATTTCTTGTTGATGAGAAGATTACTCAAGCAACTACAGGTGCAGTAGGAAAAGTTGTAGAGTGGGATTCAGCAAACAGAATATTATACTACATACAAACTAGACACAATGATAGTGGCGCAGACGCAAATGGAAACAAAACAGCATTTAGTGGTACAAACATAATTACAAGTGCTTCAAGTGCAACAGGTACTCCAGGCAGCGCTACTGAAACCGTAGATCAAGTTTCGTTCACTAGTGGTTATGCAACTCCAGAATTAGATCACGATTCAGGTAATGTTTTATACATTGAAAACAGAGCCCCAATAACAAGGACAGCAGACCAAACAGAGAACGTAAAGTTGATTATAGAATTTTAAGGAGATAAAAGACTATGCCAAGTCCAACAGATTTTAATTTATCTCCCTATTATGATGATTTTGATAAGTCTAAAGGTTATCATAGAATACTTTTTAGACCGGCCTTTGCCGTTCAAGCGAGAGAGTTAACCCAATCACAAACGATTTTACAAAATCAAGTAGAGAATCTATCAGATCATCTATTTGAAAAAGGTGCTATGGTTATACCTGGCGAAGTTGGGTATGATTTACAATATGGCGCAGTAAAACTTTCAGCAAAATCTCTATCAACATTATCATCTTATAACGGAGTAAAATTAACAGGTGCAACATCTGGTGTAGAAGCTCTTGTTGTAAATTATACAGATACAACTGGTACAGATCCAGATACTTTATATGTAAAATATACAAAAACAGGAACAGATAATTCTACTTTAAAATTTACAGATGGTGAAACCGTTAATTGTACGGTTGATTCAGTTTCACAATCGGTAACGGTTGATACAACAGAAACAGGTTCAGCAGCTTCAGTTGAGGCTGGTGTTTATTATATTAATGGATTTCAAGTTGATGTTTCTCAACAAACAATCATATTAGACAAATACACAAACTCTCCATCATACAGAGTTGGTTTAGATGTATCAGAAAGTTTTACTACTTCTAATGATGATTTATCTTTAAATGATAATGCTCAAGGTTCATCTAATCAAAATGCTCCTGGTGCTCATAGATTTAAAATAAATTTAACATTAAAAAAATTAGCAATAGGTTCTGCTGAAGATAGCAACTTTATAGAATTATTAAGATTAAAAAATGGTGCTGTTCAAAATCAAGTTCGTAGTTCTGAATATGCTGTATTAGAAGATACGTTTGCTCGTAGAACGTTTGACGAATCAGGTTCTTATGTAGTAAGAGGTTTTGATATAGATTTAAGAGAACATTTAATTGATGGAAACAATAGAGGAATTTATACATCTGGAAATGGTGGAGATGAATCTAAAATTGCAGCTGGACTTAATCCAGGTAAAGCATATGTAAAAGGTTATGAAATTGCAAGATTAGGTACTAGTTATGTTGAAGTAGATAAAGCAAGAGATTACGAAACACAAAATAACTTTAAAACAAGTTATGATGTTTCTAACTTTTCATATGTTAATAATATGTATAGTACACCAGATGTTGGTTATGTTCCAGGTGATACAGAGGCATTTAAATCTTTAACTTTATATTCAGAAGGTACTTCTGTTAGAGGTTCAGCAAATACAGGTCAAGGACACTCAACAAATAAAATTGGTTATGCAAAATCACGTGGTATGGAATATGTTGATAGTTCTTCTGTAAGTGCTATAATGTCCCAAGCTAACTATGCTAAACATTTCTTATTTGATATTGAAATGTTTTCACACGCTAGTGTTATTAATGCTACAGGTTCAGGAGGTTTTGGTACAGGAGAAACTATAACAGGTTCTCAATCTGGCGCAACTGCTACGGTACAATCAGGAACAACTCAATTTAGTGCAAACTCTATTGCTATGGGAATAGGAAGTCCAGGTGAAGTAACCTTTGGTAGTGACCACAATTTACGTGATGGTACGCAAGTTGTAATGAGTAATGACGCTTCTGGTGAAATGTTTATAGATTCAACATTAGCTTCTGTGCCTAGAACATTTACTATTAGAAAAAAATTAGGTGATACAACTACAATTGAATTATATGATGTTGATGGTACAACACCAATCAATATGACAGGTCATAATAACAATACAGATTTAAAATTTACTGCTACTCATTTAATTTTAGGTAATGTTAAAGGAGAATTTAAAGCAGGAGAAACAATTACAGGTGGAACAACAGGTTTAACTGGTTCTTTACAACCAGATGTTATAGGACAAAGAGCGGTTAGGTCTTATGATTTTTCTAATGTTAAACAAATTACAATGTCAGGTTCCCCAACTTATACAGCTGATACAGCTATAAATTCAGCATATGGTGAAGTTGTCAATTTAACTGGTACAATGTCAATTGCAAATTCTGGAAGTATAATTACAGGATTTGGTACTAGATGGACAGAAGAATTAAAAAATGGAGATTCAATAGTTTTTGTAACCGACGCTGGTACTACAAAATATGCTAAAGTAGCAACGGTTGATAATGACAACCAAATACAATTAACAGAAGTGGTTGGTGCTGCTGATGTTTCTACTAAAACAATTTTAATAAGACAAAGATCAAAATTACAAGGGGCAGATAAAAATATTTCTATATTTAAAATGCCTACTGAAGCTATTAAAACTTTAAAGACAACACAAAATTTAGGAATTACAGATACTAACTTTACGGTTAGAAGAAACTTTACAGGAACATTATCATCAACTGGTGAAATAGCAATTTCAGCAGGAACAAATGAAACTTTTGCAGGCGCTAGTAATAGAGACTTTGTTGTTTCAATTATTCAACAAGCGGCTACTATAAAAGGACAATTAGGTGATGTTTTAAAAGTAGAAGGTAATAACCACGCAGGAAATCCTATCTTTACGTTAGGTGGTTCTCCAACAGGTAAAACTTTAACTTTAGATTTTGGTAATGATTTTAACGGACACAAAGTAAAAATTTTAGCAACGGTTAACCGTGGCATAGCAAGTTCAAAATCAAAAACACTTCATACAGGTGAAACGATAGCTTTAGATAGCCAAGTTGCTCTTGAAAGTGGTACGATTGGTTTAGGAAAAGCTGATGTATATAAAATCAATAACATTTATATGTCTGCTGATTTTTCAACACCTGCTACTACTTCGGATACAGATGTTACCAATAGATATAATTTAGACACAGGTCAAAGAGATAACTGGTACGATATTGGAAGAATAAAACAAAAAACAGGTGCAATCACAGCAACAGGAAGATTATTGGTTAATTTCCAATATTTCTCTCACGGTTCAGGTGATTACATTGACGTTGATTCTTATGATGGTGTTATAGATTACAAAGATGTTCCGACTTATACGTCTGATACTTCTGGAGTAGAATTTAAATTAAGAGATTGTATAGATTTTAGACCAAGAGTAGATGACGCTTCATCAATTAATATTGGTTCATCTCCTGACCGTTCTTATGATGGTAGTGGTGCTTCAACGGTTGATGTATTAAAATTTCAATCAAACTTAACTAGTGATTTTGAATATTACTTACCAAGAATAGATAAACTTTTCCTAGACAAAGACGGAAACTTTAGAATAGCTAAAGGTGCAAGTTCATTAAATCCACAACAACCGAAAAGTGTTGATGGTGCTATGCATTTATACACTATGAATATTCCTGCTTACACAATAGATACTGCTGGAATCAATATTGAAAAAATTGATAACAGAAGATATACAATGAGAGATATTGGTAAGTTAGAAAACAGAATTGAAAATTTAGAGTACTATACTCAATTATCTTTATTAGAAACAGCTGCTCAGAATTTACAAATACAAGATAGTGCTGGTTTTGATAGATTTAAAAACGGATTTATTGTAGATAACTTTACAGGTCACCAAGTTGGTGATGTTGGTAATGTTGATTACAAATGTTCTATGGATATGGAATTAGGTGAAGTTAGACCTATGTTTAATGAGGATGCCGTACAATTAATTGAACGTGATGATGATGGTACAGCAATTTTAGATTCAGATAGAACGTCTGCTAGTTATAGAAAAACTGGAGATTTATTAACATTACCTTATTCAGAAATATCTATTATTGACCAACCATTTGCAAGTAAAACTTTAAACGTTAACCCATTTAATATTTTCAGTTGGATAGGTTCTATTGAATTAACACCAGCTACAGACGAATGGAAAGAAACAGAAAGAACACCTGAATTAGTAATTAATAATATTGGTGCTTTTGACACAATGGTTCAAGGTGGCGGTAATATAGAAACAGAATTTAATAGTACAGGTAGAGTAGAAATAGGAACGGTATGGAATGAATGGGCAAACTCTTGGTCTGGAACAAATCAAACTACTTCCAGTTCAACAGCCGGAAATACGGTAACAACTGCTACAACAACTACTACAAACACAGGACAAACTAGGCAGGGGATAAGAAATGCAATCATACCTCAAACGGTTCGTAATAGTATTGGTGATAGAATTGTTAATGTTGCTTTTGTTCCTTTTGTTAGAAGTAGAACAATCTCTTTTGCTGCTACTCAAATGAAACCTAATACAAGAGTATTTCCATATTTTGATAATATAGATGTATCTGCTTATGTAACCCCAGATGGTGGAGTTTTGGGAGGCAATTGTGTAACCGACGCTGCTGGTGCAGTTAATGGTACTTTTGCTATTCCTGATCCTACTGACAATTCAAATCCTAGATGGAGAACAGGTGAGAGAGTATTCAGATTAACTAGTTCAGCTAGTGATTCAAGACAAGATGTTGAAACAGCTGGTGAAGTGGACTATGTTGCAAGAGGTCTTTTAGAAACGGTACAAAATACAATTATTTCAACTAGAGAACCTAGATTAATACGTTCTTCGGTTACTGCTGAAAGAGTATTAACAAATTCTAATACAACGGTATCACAACAAACGGTTCAACCACAAGGTGGTGGTGGCCAAAACTGGGGTGACCCATTGGCACAAACTTTCTTGGTTGATGATGAAGGTGGTATGTTCTTAACTTCTATGGATTTATATTTCAAATCTAAAGATGATAACATTCCGGTTACTATTCAAATTAGAGAAGTTGTTAATGGTTATCCAGGACAAACGGTATTACCTTTTTCAGAGGTAACTTTAAATCCTAGTTCAGTTAATATTACAGATGACGCTAGTACGAAAACAACATTTACTTTCCCTAGTCCTGTTTATATACAAAGTAATACAGAATATTGTTTTGTTATAATGGCAAACTCTAACAAGTATAATTGTTATGTTGCAAGATTAGGTGAAAATGTTATTGGTTCTAATAGAACAATATCACAACAACCTTATGCTGGTGTTTTATTCAAATCACAAAATGCTTCAACTTGGACTGCTGAACAAAACGAAGATATTAAATTTTCAATTAAACGTGCTGAGTTTGAAAATGTTACCGGTACGGTTACTATGGTTAATGATACATTACCATCAAGAGCATTGGTAAATAATCCAATTAGAACAACAGAAGCTTCTGGTGTAGTTAGAGTTTTCCATCCAAACCACGGTATGCATAGTATAGATAACAATGTAACCATTTCAGGAGTTCCAGTTGGTACTCACAATGGTATTGACGCTGCTTACTTTAATAGAACACACACAACAATTTCAAATATAACTTTAGATAGTTATGATATTCTTTTAGAAGATTCATCAACTGCTACGGTTTCAGGAGATATTGGAGGTAATGTTGTAGTGTCAACGCAAAATAGATTAATGGATACAGGTTACTTATCAATACAAACATTGGAAGTTCCAGGTACAGGTATAAGTTATAAAATAAGACCAACTACAGGTAAAGCAATCCACGGAAGTCAAACAGAATTTAGTTTAACTTCAAATGCGAATGCAATACCAGTTGTTGCAAATGACAATATATTCTTCACATCACCTTATATGGTTTCTAGTGAAATAAATGAAACTAATGAAATGACAGGAACCAAATCGTTTTGGGTTAGTGCAGTTATGAGTACTAACAATACTAAAGTATCTCCAGTTATTGATACACAAAGAATTTCTTTATTTACTATTCAAAATAGATTAAATAAACCAACTTCTGGAAATACACCTGATTTTGTTGCAGATGGTACTAATACAGGTTCATCAACAGCGTGTCAGTATATTACTAAACCGGTTACGTTAGATAATCCAGCAACAGCATTGGATATTAGATTAACTTCTAATATACGTTCTGAATCAAATGTATATGTTTATTACAAAATAACATCATCAGCTGAAATTAGAAATATAGGAGAGTTGGGTTGGTTACCATTTAATGGTGATGGTAGCGAAGATACTGCCGTTATACCAGCAGAAGATGGTTCAACATATAAAGAATACAAATATAGTGCGAGTGCTTTAAGTGAGTTCTCAGCATTTCAAATTAAAATAGTAATGAAAGGCGAAAACTCAGCATATCCACCAAAAGTTAGAGATATGAGAGGAATTGCATTGGCGGTATAATATGGCTAGATATATGCGAGTTGAAGGTTATGAGAGTTTAGTAAGAGACGTTAGAAGTAATGCTATTATTAATGATAATAAATCAGCATATGGTTTATATATGAAGAGAGTACGAGAGAGAGAAAGGGACAGAGACCAAATAACGGCCGCTGTCAAAGAGATAAATAATTTAAAAAAAGAGTTAAGAGAAATTAAGGAACTATTAAAAAATGGCTGTAAGAAAAATTGAATCAACACAAACACTAGAAGAGTTTAGACTAGAGTTTAATGCTATGACCGAATTTGATTTCGGTGATATTGGTACTCTAGATCCATCTTTAACAGCAACCACGGTTATTGGTGCAGTTAATGAATTATCTGCTGTTGTATCGGCGGCTGAAGGATTTTTATTAGAAGACGCTAGTTCAACGGTACAATCAATTGGTGCAGGTCAAACTATGAGAGTATTTGGCGTTGCAAATCAAACAACAGCTGTAGTTTCGGTTCCTGATACTTTAACGGTTGGTTTAACAAATGATGTTACCATTCCAAATTCTTTAACGGTTGGTAGTATAAACATTTATGACAATGTAATTAAATCTAATGATTCAAGTCAAATAACAATTGAAGATGGTCTTAATTCTAGTGGTAACATAGAAACTATTGGAACAATATCAGCAGGATATGTTGAAATAAATCCAACGGTAGGTGTTGGTGCTGGTTATATTAGATCAACTCACCCACAAAAATTTTTACGTATAGACGCTAAACCAATTTTTACAAAGACAATGATCTTTGAAGGTGATAATGAAGATTCAAATGAAACAATATTAACAATTACTGAACCAACAGGCGACAGAATAATAACTTTTCCAGACGAAACAGGAACGGTTGCTTTAACATCCGACATAACTGGTACTACAGGCTATGCTACATCATCAATATTTTCAACAAGCGTGTCTTTGACAATTTATGATAGCACAGGAACAGCAGTAAAGACCATATTCGGTAGCACCACATAGGAGGTAAAATGGCAGTAAGAGCTCCATTATATCTTGATAGTGGCAATCTAAAAGAAATGGATGCTGGTCAAGTTGATGAGATTGTTGATAGAGCTGTTTATCAGTATTCAATAAGTCCTTCCGTAGAATTAAGCGTTGCTAATAGTGGCGGTAATTTAGGTATTATTTCAGATACTAGATTGCAAGCTGGAGATTCCATAACTAGAACAGATAGATTTGCTAATGAAGGAGAAACAGATGAGCCTTCAACGGTTACGGTTAATTACAACAGAATAATCCAAGCAGCTTCAAATCCTTCCACAACAACTGATTCAGGAAAAACTTGGCCTATCTATAGAGACAATAATGGAAATATCCACGCAATGTCTTTAACAGATGTAAAGGATACTTTTTTACATCCAGCAATTGACTTATTAACTTTAGGTACCCTTACAACAAAACAAGGTGGAACTTATCATATAAATTCAGCGTCTAATGTTTCAGGTTCAACTTTAGTGTCAGGTACTCCAGTTTTTGTTGATACAAGAGCAGACACAGCACAATACACAGCAGGTGGTATTGGAGAAACTTTAGACCAACCAACTACTATTACAAATTATTATTTGCATAGAGTAGATGGTACTAATTCAGGTTACACTAATCCAATGTACATCACAGCTGGAGATGATTTACAAGAATATACAGACGCTGGCTTTGATGTATTACTACAACAATGGGTTAAGAGTGTGGCTGCTGTTTCTTCGGAAGGTTATAAACTAACTTATAATATAGGTGGAGCAGGCCAAAGTAGAGGTTCTGGTATGGCAGATACTAAATTAAATGGTACTGGTAATTATCAAACTCTTTATGTTAATACAGATGATTATAGAGCACAAGAATTTCCAAATGGATCACCTACCACGGAGAACACATATTTTTTGAATATAAATAAATCCTAGTATCAACTAGTTGAATTGAGGTTTAAAGAATGGCAATTTTTAGTAATAAAATAATTGAAGCGTCTTTTACAAATAAAGACCAAAATCAAATTGAAATACTTTATAAAGAAGATGATAAAATATATCCTTACCATATACAAGTAAATCATAATCATCCAGATTTTCAAGATCTGATTAAAGAATACTCTTTAGAAAAAATCCAAGAAATTACTAGGCAAAAAATAGAATCAAGAATTAGAGAAGTTGAGAGAGCTAATATTAAAGATTTAGATAGAATAAAAACGGAAATTTTTGATAAAGCAAATAACTTTACTAATTGGTATGATTTTTTGTTTCATTTTGACAAAAAAGATTCTTCTCATATGAATTTTTTGTTTGAATTAAAATTAAAACTATTTGATGAAAAAAAGGTGAAAGAAATGTCCGAAGATAAGAAAAATCTTATAAGAGATTCTTTAAGTCCTTTGGAGATTATAAAATGCTTAATGTAGTATGTGTAAGGTGGGGCGACAAGTATAATGAATATACAGAAAAATTAAAACAACAAGTTGAAAAACATTGCTCAGTACCTTTTAACTTTTATTGTCTAACTGATACACCACAAAAAGAATACGAAATACAATTACCAACCCATTGGGATTCTCATTATATAGAAGATAGATTTTGGGCATATAGAAAACTCTATATCTTTAATGAAGATTTATTTCCTACTATAAAAGGTAATGAGTTTCTTTACCTAGACCAAGATGTTCTCATACACCAAGACTTAAAATATTTCTATGATTTAGAAATGAGTAGACCATATATTGTAAGAGGTTGGTGGAATGATATTGCAAATTGTAAAAAGAATTTTGGCAAATTAATTTCAACACCTTTAAACTCTTCCGTTATAAGATGGAATAGAGGTCAATTAAAACCCATTTATAAGTTCGTAGAAAATCATAAAGATGTAGTTTTCTTTTCACACAAAACAATAGATAATTTTTATAGTCATCATTTTTATAATATTCATAAAGAAGATGAAGGATTTTTTAAACCATTTCCTAAAAATGATGTGTATTCTTGGTATAAAGGAAATATATTTCCAGATGATATGGGAGAAAAGATATTACGACCTGATTGTAAGATATGTTTATTTAATAATAGTTATGTATGGAAAGATAAAGCAGAACATATGAATCAAATTGAGGAGATAAAAAGATTATGGTAGAATACATTAAATATACTCCTGAATTAACTGGTAACTGGTCAAGAGCTTGGTCAGAAACACAAAAACAAAGACCTTGGCAATCAAGAAGATTGTTAGACTCAGCAACTACTTCACAATTACAAGGTAAGTTGTGGCTAGTAAATGAATTAAAAAAATTAGATTTAAAATTTTCAAATGTTTGTTTAGTAGGTGGTTGGTTTGCTCAATTTATAACACCTTTAATGTTTGATAATTTTGATATAAATTTTGTTCATAATTATGAGATTGATATTGACGCAAAACAAATTAGTTATAAGTTTAATAGAAGATATAAATGGAATAAAAAATATGTATGTTGGAGTACAAACTTAATGATTAAAAAAATGTTTCCTGAAAGAGGAGCATATGATTTAGTTATTAATACATCTTGCGAACATATGTATCCTATGAAAAAAATAAGAGAATTAAATCCTGGTTTAAAATCTTGGTTTGTTTTACAATCTACTAATGAAGATAAGTTTGATGACCATATCAATTGTGTTAATAGTACGAAAGAATTAGCTGAACAAGGTGGATTAAAACAAGTATTATATGAAGGACAATTAACTTTAGATAACGGTATGACTAGATTTATGGTAATTGGAACATAATGTATAATGAAAAGAAACCATTAAGAGTACACGTAGAGTTATCTAATAAGTGTAATGCAATGTGTCCACAATGTGGACGAAATCAAATTGTAGATGGTAAGTTGCAAGTAAAACCTACTATGCAAACAGATGAATTAGTTTTAGAAGATTATAAAAAAATCTTTGATGATAAGTTTTATAGTACTTTTGATTTAGATAAAATTAATTATTGTGGTAATAGGTCAGATCCAATAGCATCCAGAGATTTACACGAAATTGTAGAATATGCTTATAGTAGAAATAGTAAAACTTCTATTGTTATCGCAACAAACGGTGGATTAAAAACAACTGAATGGTGGAGTAAATTTGGCAAAATGATGTCAGATAAAAAACATCACGTAGTTTTTGGTTTAGATGGATTAAAAGATACACACCACATATACAGACAAAAAACAAATTTTGATAAAGTAATATCAAATGCAAAAACATTTATACAAAATGGTGGTAAAGCAGAATGGCAAATGTTAGTATTTAAACATAATCAACATCAAATAGATGACGCAAAACAAATGGCAAAAGAAATAGGATTTAAAAGTTTTAAAGAAGTTTATACACCAAGATTTTGGTCTAAAGAAGGCCAACGATTAGAATTTAAAGTAAAAGATAAAGATTATCTATTAGAGCCCGCTACAATAGAAAAGAATAAGATAGATAATAAAAAATTAGGAGAACATTTTAGTATTCAAAATAAAGATAGAGATAAAGAAGCAGGTTATATTGAATGTAAAGCATTAGGTATTAATGAGTTCTTTTTAGATTTTGATGGTAATGTATTGCCTTGTTGTTGGTTAGGTAATAGTTTAAATAGAAAAAACGAGCCTTGGTTAAAAGATACAATAAGATATGCAGATAATATGATGAATTGGTATGATACAAAAACTATGAATGCTATTGACAATGATTTAACAGATATACTTTTAGAATCTATATGGATGAAACAATTACAAAAATCTTGGGATATAGCACCTTGTAAGACCTGTGCTCGCTTCTGTAGTACAAGGATAAATATTAAAAAACAAGTTAATAGGGAAATGTTATGATAAACAATGATGTAATACTAAAAGAGTTGATGGACTGGTTTGATGAAACATATCCAGGTGTCCATAATGAAGTAAGACATAGTAAATGCTTAAGAGATACAGGTTATAATCTTAAAGCAATATTAAAAGATTTAGAAGATGGTGGAGTATCAGAAACTTGTAAAGTATCAAAAAAATATTGGCAAGGGGCTGCTTCACAACTTGGTAAAGGTGAGATAGAATATGCTGTTGCTATTAATAATAAACTAGGTGAAATTTTAAAACAATTAGTTCCAGAAGAACAAATGGAAAAGGTTGATAGATTAATTAATAATATGAATGATGTTATTACATTTGGGGCGTCTAGTGATTTAATAGACGCAATGAATTTTAGAGAGAATATTCGTTTTTTTAAACAAGATGATTATCCTACTAAAGAACAAATAGAACAACTATTACAAGACGCACACGATTTAGTTCCTCAAAAAAATAATATAGTTGAGTGTAATATAAAAGTTTATGGACCTGAATATGCTGAAGAAAAGAAAAGATTAGTATTGAATACGGTATGTGGAGTTGGTAAAAAAGACTTCCGAAAAAATGGAAAATACGAAGGTGATTGGAAAGAATTACAAGGAATATATGATATATGGCGGAAACAAAATATAACAAGTGAACCAGAAGAGTTTAAAAAAATGAAAACAGGAGTAGTTTATAAAAATTATGCAGATGTAAATGTTAAAATTGATAAAGATGGTAGTATATTGGTAAAAAAAGGAGATGAGAAAGGAGTACAATTTGGTTTACCTGGTCTTAATGTACGAGGAATGGCATTTAATGAACAAGTGAGAGCACCTTATGTATTAGTCTATACACAAAGATTAAGAAGACCTAGCTTACACCAAAAAACACAAGGATTTCCTGATTGGATTTATAATTTTACAAAAAAAGATGATGATAGTTTGAGTTGGTATATATCAGCTGCTATGCACGGAGTATCTACAGCATATTTGGCTGCTGATAGAGGTATTAATGCTTCTTTCTGTAAATGCTTTCATTGGGATAATAAAAATCCTAAAGAAAATAATCCTAAAATGATTGAAGTTGCCAGAACTAGCCCTAAAAATATTGCCTTTATGTTATGTTTAGGATATAGATTAGAAAAGGGAATATATCCAAAATATAAAAATTATTCTAAAAAAGATGAATATGTAACCTGGGCATAAAATAAATTATGAAAATAGTTGCTATTAGAATTGGTGATAAGTATGGACCTGAATACGAAACCTACCTACAAAAAAAATTACCACAACACGAATTTATTTGGGTAAGGGAACCTTACGATAAAAGAGTTGCCTTACAATGGAATAAAATGTGGGCAATGCAAATGGATATAGATGAACCTATTTGTGTTATTGATATTGATATACTTTTAGTTAATGATTATAATAAACTATTTGATTACCCTATTAAGAAAGGTCAGTTTGTTGCCATACCTGGTTGGTGGAGAGATACTAGAAAAAATAGTTATAAAATAAATGGTGGATTCTTTAAGTATTATCCAAAAGAGTGTAAATACATTTATGATAAGTTTAATAAAGATATAGAATACTGGCAACAATATTATATTAAGAATGGAACAACGCAAGGTCCGGTAAATGGTGAACAATATTTTGTAGAAGATACAGCAAGAGAGAGATTGGAGGTTATTACAACACCTAATAGTTGGTGTACTCGTTGGACTACAAATGAAGATGTTATTTATGGAAAAGATATGACGGAATGGCAAGTAAAGATAACTCAAAAGTATAGAGAGCTAACAGGTAACCCATATATTTACCTAGACAAATTTCATCCAGATATTAAGTTTGTTCATTTCACACACTCAATTAATAAACCTACAGAATGGAAAGATTATAATGTGGTTGCTACGGTATGATTTACACTAAAGAATGGGCATTTATTCATATACCTAAAACTGCTGGATATAACTTTATAAAAAGAATAGAAAATAAACCAGGAGTTATAAATGCTCATAAAGATTTAGCAAGACATATGAATCACCAACCATTACAATGGTGGTTAGATAGAGGAACATTAAACAAAGAACAATACATATTTACTTTTGTACGAAATCCATATGCTAGAATAGTTGATTTGTATAATCATATGTTGACAAGTGGTAATAATCCTGGATTGCCAGAATTTAAGGAGTATATTATGACAGATGTTGTTGATACAAAAACACCTGCTGGTTTAGATTATGATTTTGGTTGGCCACAATATAAATCTATTGAAAATGACCAGGGAATAGATGTTAGATGTTATAAAATGGAAAAAGAGCTACCTTTAGTGGAAGACTATATAGGACATATATTTACTGATACTAGGTTAAATTCAAGGGAATATGATCCTTGGCAAACTTATTATGATAGTGAAACTAAAGAAAAGGTAAATGAAAAATATAAAGAAGATTTTATGAGGTTTAATTATGATGAACACATACCAATGTAAGACTGATATAATAAGTGTAGAGGAAAAGTTTAAACTTTTATCTCAAGCAATGAATTGTAATTATCATAATTATGAAACTGATAAAAAAACACATACAGGATTACAAGTTGTTAGTACAGGTGATGGAAAACTCCCTTTAGAGGGTCTGGTTAAAGAACTGGTTAATAAAGTCAATCCTAAATTAAAATTTTTCATAGCAGATTTTATAAAGTTTGCTCCAAAGGATGGAATTTTTATTCATAAAGATGACCATCTTGGAAGAACGTCTTGTATTACTTGGGCATTATATCCAGATTTAAAAGATTTTTCTCCTGTAAAATATTATAATGAAGATAAATCTTTTAATGAAGCTGTATATTATGAAGATAAACCTTTAATCATTACAACTAGGAATAATCATAGTTGCAATAATGAAAGTGAAGTAGCAAGATATACTTTTCAAATATGTTTTTATGATTCAATTGAAAAATTGGCAGAATTAGACCAAAAAGGAGAATTGTTTATATGATAGAATATAATAATTTATTGTCCTTTGGAGATGTGCTTAGTTTAAATTATTTGGGCAATACATCAAAAATTTTAAAAGAGATTAAAGAATTTGAATGGAAACAATATAACCCTAGACATACAATTAATAGATATGGATTAAGTGTAACCAGTTTAGATGGTAAATTAAATGGAATTGATTTAGATTCTATGTATCAATATAATAGAATTCATAATACAAAATATAATGAATTGAGTTTTAAAACACCTACAGAAGTTTATCATAAGAGCGAAGAAACACAAAAATTAATTGAACCTTTTAAACCTTGGTTATGTAGAACACATTTTTTAAATATTAGAAAGGGTGGATACTTTCCTCCACATAGAGATTGGAGAAGTATAGAAAAACAATCTTCTTTTAGAATACTAGTTCCAATAAGAGATTGTAATCCAAATAAATTGTATTTTATATATGATGGTAAAACATTAAATTTCAATTACGGAGTACCGTATTTTGTTAATACAAATAAAGAACACTCTATATTTTCTTTTTCAGATAATTCTATAATGTTGGTAATGAATATAGAGTGTACTAAAGAATCTTTAATTAGAGTATCGGAGTTAATGATAGGATGATAACTATTAAACCGGAGGATAATACCTTTCATACAATATCTATTCAGACCACTTATAAATGTAATATGGAGTGTGCTAATTGTTATCTAGGTGAAATGTTAAATAACCCAAAATATCCAGATGTTGATATGATTAAGTTTGAAGACGCTATAAGTAGATTACCTTACAGGTGTGATATTCGTTTTATAGGTGCTGAGCCTACTATGAATGATAAACTTTTTGATTTAATAAAAATTGTAAGAAAACATAAACAAAGACCGTCATTATTAACCAATGGTTTAAAGTTAGCTCAAGAGAGTTATGTTAAAGAATTAAAAAACGCTGGTTTAAATATGTTAGGGTTAAGTATGAACGGTGGTTTAGATGATGAAGTATATAAAAGATTTGACAATGGTAAGTTTGCAACTGTTAAAATGAGAGCATTAGAATATTGTATTAAACATAAAATAGTGCCTCACATTAATGTCATAGTTGACCCTACAAATTTACATATACTAAAACCTTTATTAGACTATGTTATAGAGTTATGTAATAAATATAATAGAAGAGCTGGTAAGACTTTTCCCATTATGATGAGAATAAAATCAGTAGGTAAAATGGGAAATTATTTAGACACCTATACATATAACATATATGAATTAATTGCCATTGCAAAAGAACACTTTGGTGATTTTGTACCAAGGTTTGAAGTTGATGGTTACAAAGAAAAGAACACTTGTACTTTTGAATTTGAAACTGAAATAGGTACTATGTATGGTAAATGTACAGATTGGAGCGTAGATGATGATGGTCTGCCAGATAGAGATAGTAAAAGAAGAGGTATTTTAACGGAGGATTATATGATTAGTCCTTTCTTTGAATACTATGGAGAAAAAGTAGAAGGTCCTAGATATGAGAAATAGAAACGAGTTACCAAACTTTTATAAAATGCCAAATATGAAAGTTGATACTGAAAAACTATTAAAATGTTTTACAGATTTTGAACCATCTACAGACCAACTTGTAAGAAAGTGTGGACCTGATTTATTAAATAATGAATATGAGCAAACTTATATTACTTACTCAAATGATAAAACTGCTATGCTTAGAGATAAGGCAGATGAAAGAACATATACAAATATGTATGACAAATATAAAGGTACATATGTTGAAGAAGTTTTAAATAGTTTTAAATCACCTTATACTAGAGTAAGATTTATTGTACAAAAACCAGGTGCTTATATTTTACCACATATGGATTATGATACACGATATAGCATAAGATTTTTTGTACCATTAGTTGTTAATGATTGGAGTTGGGTTGCTATTCAAAGAAAAGGTGAAAAGTTACCAGAGTTTAAATATATGCCAGCAGATGGTTCTATATGGTTTGTAAATGTAGGTCATAGACACTCAGCATTTAATTTTGGTAAAACTGATACGATTAAATTTATAGTATCAATTAATGGGCAAGAAGATTTAGATGTTTTACAATGAATGTAAGTTTTATTGCTTTACAAGCTGGTAAAGATATACGAATCGGATCAGATACTTCAAATCCAACCTTTAAACAAGGTTCGGTAAATTTTATATTACTTTCTTATTATCATTTAAGGGCGTTTTATAAAATAGCTGGAAAACATTATGACAAGTATAAATGGTTTCCTGCTGAGTATGGATGGCGTGTTAGAAATGTACAAGAAATAGTTGATACAATTTTAAAAAATAAAATAGATGTCTTATGTTTTTCTATGTACCTGTGGAATTCTGAAACACAATTAGAAATAGCAAAAGAAGTAAAAGAAAAAAATCCTAATATTAAAATTATAATAGGTGGGCACATAGGCAAGCCAACACTAGAGCTTGCTAAAACTAGATATCCATTTATTGATTATATAGTCTATGGTGAGGGTGAGAAAGCATTTCAAATGTTATTAGATAGTTTCTATGAAAAGATTGATGAAAAGACAATACCAAATTTACTAACTAAAAACTTTAAAAATAAGTATGAACAATTTAAATTTAAAGAATACCCTCCATTTAATCC
>VTLG01003637.1_pt1 | contig 19909 bp, 16 predicted proteins | sample 4694571 | NCBI WGS metagenome assembly VTLG01 (sample SAMN12604809, study PRJNA352737) | marine metagenome | biome: ENVO:00000447; feature: ENVO:00000209|ENVO:00000569|ENVO:01000036; material: ENVO:00002151; isolation source: viral sequences binned using virsorter ... | reverse complement strand
ATGGTTCACCAGTATGGGAATCTCCACTATGGCTTTTAACCTTAACGGTTTTAACTTCAATCAATCAGTGGTTGATGCCAGTGGAAAGGTGGTTCCAACTTGGGCTGACGTGCTCAACAGGGCTAACTTAGGTATGGAAGTGATGCATGAACGTAACGCTCACAACTTCCCGCTAGACTTAGCGGCAACAACGGAGAATGAATATGCCTAAAGGCAAAGGTACTTACGGTACAAAAAAAGGTAGACCACCAAAAAAATAGGAGAATAATATGTGCACAGGATTACCATTAGTAGCCAACGCAGGTTTAGGTGCTTTAGGTGCTTTAACTGGTTACGCTAATAGAGATAAATTAAGATCAGGATGGAGAAAGCTCACCGGAGGCGTAGACAAAGTTACTGATAAAGTATCTGGCTGGGCTGACGACAACCTAAAAATCAATTAACATCACGTCCGTTCATCCTTTCACAAGGACGCATGCATCCACAACATGGAACGGGGTTGTGGTACTGGAGAATTACTATGTCAGTAAAACTAAGGTATCGTGGTGTAACTTACACAAAAAACATTTAATTAATTTAACATGAAAACAATTGCACTAGCCCTAGCGGCAACAGCTTTCGCTTCGACTCCTGCAATGGCTGGCGTCTATGTTAACGCCGAGTCAAGAGACGGATACACAGGTAAAGATTATACAGGTAGAACTGTTGATCTTCACGTTGGCTTTGAAGGAGAAGTAGGTAAGCTTGGATATTATATTCAAGGTGGTCCTGCAGTCTCAGCAGTAGCTGATGTAGATGGTACAGAAACAAGACTATCTGGTAAGCTTGGAGGTAAATTCAATGTTACTCAAAAGCTTGGTGTCTATGGAGAGCTATCAGGTATCTCTAATGATGAAGCTGATAACACTTACGGCACAAAGATTGGTGCTAAGTATTCTTTCTAATGGCTCATCAGTCTAACAAGGTTACAGCTTCTGTAACTTCTTTTAAACTAGATCAACCTAAGAAAGTTGAAAAGAAAGAAGAAGAGTGGGAGCCTCAGTCACTGGAAGAAGCCTTACTTGGTGAACCAGTTGGCGACGACTCTTACTAAAATTAATGAACTATGGGTAGCAGTATTTTTGCTGCTATCCGTTTTTATAATCATTGAATGGTCACACGTTCAATTTCATAAAAGGGAAGTTGAACAAACTCCCTGCGAGATTAGTTTAGAGGAAAAACTCTAGCCTTCCAAGCTAGTTTCATCGGTTCGAGTCCGATATCTCGCTTTGGCATCAGCCCTCTACGGAGGATACCTTTTGCCGTCTAGACGGTAGGGATAGACCTACGAAAAATGATCAGAAAAATTTCAGCTGAAGACGTTAATATAAACTTATCCAATTAAATGGCACATCAGAATAATGCCAACAACACCTCACTTACTTGGGGTGGTGTTGCCGCTAATAAAGGTACTCCTGATGCGACTACTACAGCGCATAGAAGAGCCCTTTATCTTAAGCTGTTTTCTGGAGAGTTGTTCAAAGGCTTCCAACGCAATACAGTTGCGAGGGATTTAATTACTAAGAGAACACTGAAGAACGGACGCTCAATGCAGTTCATCTTCACTGGTCGTACAAATAGTGAGTTCCACGTTCCCGGACAGAACATACTAGGTAATACAGATGGAGCACCTCCAGTAGCAGAAGTCACAATCGAATGTGACGACCTCTTAATCTCAAGTGCATTCGTTTATGAATTAGATGAAACACTTTCCCACTTCGATTTACGTGGTGAGATTTCAAGAAAGATCGGTTATGCACTAGCCGAAAACTATGATAGAAGAATCTTCCGTGCAATTACTAAAGCTGCACGTCAAGCATCTCCTATCCAGAAGACTAACTTCATCGAACCCGGTGGTACACAGATCCGTGTAGGTACAAACGCCGCTGGTACAGATGCTTATGTCCCAGCTTCCTTAGTAAATGCATTCTATGATGCAGCTGCAGCCCTAGATGAAAAGGGTGTAAGCCAAGAAGGAAGAGTAGCTGTTCTTAACCCAAGACAGTACTATGAATTAATCCAAGATGTAGGATCTAACGGTCTAATCAACCGTGACGTACAAGGTACATCCTTACAAGGAGGACAGGGAATCGTTGAAATTGCAGGTATCAAGATCTACAAGTCAATGAACATCCCATTCTTCGGAAGGTTCGGTACTAAGTATGGTGGTTCAGGTGCTACAGGTACAGGTGTTACTGACCCAGGAAACACTGGCTCATTCGTGAGTGAAGATATGGGCAACCAAGCAGAATCTGCTTCAGGTGCTCCAGACGGTCAGCGCACAGTTAATGACTACGGTGAAGGAAACAAGTTCGACAACTCTTGTGGGCTTATATTCCAGAAAGAAGCTGTAGGTCTAGTAGAAGCAATTGGTCCTCAAGTTCAAGTAACTTCTGGAGACGTCTCCGTGATTTATCAGGGTGATGTTATCCTAGGTAGACTTGCTATGGGTGTTGCTCCTCTTAACCCAGCTGCTGCTGTAGAACTTATTGCAGGTATTGCTCCAAACACTGGAGTTGCACAGGCATTCTAATATTTATTTTTTAACCAACATATACAGGAGGGCTTCGGTCCTCCTCTTTTTTTCTTATGGCTACTCCCACAACAGTTGACACCGATACAGAACTATCCGCAGTGAATTCAATACTGGGAGCTATCGGTCAATCTCCAGTTACTACATTGAATTATGAAAACCCAGAAGTGGGATTCATATATGATATATTAACTGAAGTAAATAAAGATGTTCAGAACGAAGGATGGATATTTAATATAGAAAGGCATGTAGTTAAATCACCCGAAGCTAGTACAGGTTATATAACTATACCTTCTAATGTAATAAGTTATGATGTACATGATGGTCAGACATATAGGACACAAGATTTAGTTAGAAGGAATGGTAGGTTATATGATTTAGTAAAGCATACAGATGTATTTACTGCTGATATCTCTCTTGATATAACATATCTATGGGAGTTTGAAGATATACCTGCACCATTCAAACGTTATATAACTTACAGAGCTGCAGGCAGAGCAGCTACACAATTAGTTTCCAACCCACAATTAGTACAACTCTTACAACAACAAGAAGGTCAAGCTAGATCAGTTTGTATGGAGTATGAATGTAATCAAGGAGATCACTCATTCTTTGGTTGGGATCATCATTCTACCTATCATGCTTACCAACCTTATAAAGCACTACAACGCTAATGGCAAGTATTACACAAAAGATACCTAGTTATACATCAGGTATTTCACAACAACCAGATGAGCTCAAGTCCCCCGGTCAGCTTAAAGAAGCAAAGAATGTATTTCCAGATGTAACACATGGGCTGATGAAACGTCCGGGTGGTAGATTAATTGGTAGTGCTTTAACAGCATATAATACTAATAGTAAATGGTTCCATTATTATAGAGATGAAAACGAACAATACATAGGACAGATACAGAGAAGTGATGGTGAGTTAAAGATGTGGAGATGTAGTGATGGTGCTGCTATGACCGTCAATGCATACTCTAATACATTAAAAACATACCTTACACATACTGCTGATGAAGATCTACAGACTCTAACTTTAAATGATTATACATATATAACTAATAGAACTAAGACTACAGCAATGGCTGCTGCTACTGCAGACAGACCACATGAAGCTTATATCTCATTACAGAAAGTTTCATATGCCAGTCAGTATGGTGTCAATTTATATGATAACGATACTACTCTCACAACTGTAAGGACAGCTACTAGAATTAAGATTGATTTAGATAAGTCTAGTAATAATTATTGTAATAGTTCTGGTAACATGGTTAGTAGAGCTAATAGAGGTACGGGTGGTAATGATCATTTATGTGATGATAGTGCTGGTAAAGATAGAGATGCATTCCAACCAAACGTCGGTACTAAAATATTTTCCATTACTGATGGTGGTACTCAAGATGATGAAGGAGCTGTTAATGATGAGAGTAATTATACTATAGATGTTTTACAAAGTAATGGTAGTGATGCTAATAGAGGTTCAAATCTATACTTTAGAGTAGCTACTATTGGTCAAGCTTTACCTCAAACTGTAGCAAGAGGTGATACACCAGATTACCATGTAGAATATTATAGATCAAGGTATACTACAACATATGATTTATTGTATGGTGGTGAAGGATGGGAAGAAGGTGACTACTTCTATTTCTGGATGAAAGATGCTAAGTATAAATGTACTATCGAAGAAGTAAGCACATCTTATCAACGAGCTAACTTAGGTCTGGTTAGACCTACACCTACACCCTTTGATGCTGAGACTGTTGTTACAGCTGAAAGCATCTTAGGTGATATACAACAAGCTATTATTAATGCTAAGAAATCAGATGGTTCAAATAGTAATTGGCATAATGCATCTGCTGATGTACAAATTATAGGTAATGGTATATATCTTACAGATGCTGCAAGCTTTAATATTTCATCCCCATCTGCAGAATTACTTAAAGTCTTTAGTACTGAAATTAAAGATGTAGCTGACTTACCTTCACAATGTAAACATGAGTATGTAGTTAAAGTTAAGAACTCAGAAGCTAATGAAGATGATTACTATGTAAAATTTGTTGGTGAGAATGAGAGAGATGGTCCGGGTGTATGGGAAGAATGTGCTAAACCGGGAAGATCAGTAGCGTTTGATGCAGGCACTATGCCTATACAAATTAAACGAGAAGCTAATGGAACCTTTACAGTAAGTGCAATTACTTGGGAAGATTGTTTGGTAGGTGATACAACAACAGCACCTGAACCTTCTTTCATAGGTAGTACAATTAACAAGCTGATGTTCTTTAGGAACCGTCTAGTTATGCTTAGTGATGAAAATGTCATCATGTCACAACCGGGTAAGTTCTTTAATTTTTGGCCAAAATCTGCGATCACATATACAGCTACAGATAATATAGATTTGTCTTGTAGTTCTGAATACCCTGCTATAGTATATGATGGTATACAAGTCAATCAAGGGTTAGTCTTATTTACTAAGAACCAACAGTTTATGTTGACTACGGATAGTGATGTCTTAAGTCCACAAACTGCTAAGATAAATTCAGTATCTTCTTATAATTTTAACTATAAAACTAATCCAATATCATTAGGTACTACAATATCATTCTTAGATAATGCTGGTAAGTATACAAGATTCTTTGAAGCTGCTGGTATAACTAGAGAAGGTGAACCTAATGTTATAGAACAGAGTAAAGTTATAGCGAAAAAATTTCCGAACGATATAAATATTGTTACAAATTCAAGAGAGAACTCAACTATATTTTTTGCTACAAAAGGTACGAAAAAGGTATATGGGTTTAGATATTATTCAGTAGCTGAACAACGTGTACAACAGGCTTGGTTTGAATGGGAACTCATGGGTGAAATTCAACACATGGCTGTATTAGATGATGCTCTATATGTTATTATAAAGAATAGTTCTACCTATGTAATGCAGAAGTTTAGTATTAAATCTGATTCAGGTACGTATGAGGTAACAGATGATAACTTAACAGCTAATGATACAACAGATGATATTGACTATAGAATACATTTAGACAATGCTAAGAGCTTTGCTCATAGTGCTTTAACATATGTAGCTGTTGGTGATTATACTAAGTTCGATCATACTGTAGCAAACTATAGTGGTACAGGACAATTAGCAGTATATGCTGTATCAACAGGTTCCGATAAAGAGTTCAATGGATCATTAGTTAATGTATCTACCTTTAGTGATAGTGGTACAACTAAAATAAAGATTCCAGGAAATTGGACTATTACTGATAACAATAAAGCATATAATTTAATACTTGGATATCTCTTTGATATGGAAGTTAAATTCCCAACTATATATAAATTAGATAATCAAGGTGAGAATAGATGGAGAGCTGATTTACAAAGCTCTTTGGTTGTACATAGAACTAAGTTTAGTCTTGGTCCTACAGGTGTATATAGTTTTACTCTAAAGAGAATAGGTAAACCTGACTATACAGAAACCTTTGAATCTAAACAAGCCGATTCTTACTATGCTAATACTGTTGATATAGAGAGTCAACAAATAGCTACAATGCCTATATATGAAAGAAATACTACCTTAAATCTTACACTTAAATCCACTCATCCATCCCCTGCTACATTATATTCTATGACATGGGAAGGAGAATATTCACCAAGGTATTACCAACGTGTCTAGATATTTAATAGAAAAACTAACGATGGAGGCTGCTGTATATGTAGCCTCTAATCTACTACCAGACGACCACAGAGAGGTTGAGGAGGGTCATGGATATGATCCTATGGAAATCATTCCTTTAGCCGTTGACTACGACGATTCAGTGTCGTTCAAATCTCCTGATGGAGTATATGCTGGAATAGCTGGAGTACATAAAGACGGGCAAATCTGGATGCTCTGTACACCTGCTATCTATAAGTACCCAATAGCCTTTGCCAAGGAAGCAAGAGACTATGTAGACAGTAGAAAAGAGAAGTTACTTTGGAACTTTGTTGACAAGCGCAACAAGACTCACCTCAAATTACTTCGTTTCCTAGGGTTCAAATTCTTACGAGAAATAATATATGGACCCAACAATTTATCCTTTATAGAGTTTTGCCGTGTGTCTAGGAGCGGAAGCCAGAGCAGCTAATCAAGCTGCGGCTAGAGATTATGAAAGAAAGCTTCAAAAAAGAGAAGCTGACTGGATGCAGCAACTTAGTTTAACTAAAGCTGAGCACGTCCAATACGATCAATCCATTACTGCTAGCAATCTAGGATTAGCAGCAACTTATGGTGAAATCGAAGATAAAAGAAAACAATTAATTGGTCAAATGTTTCAAGAAAATGAAGCAGAATGGCAACAATTTTTACAAAAAAATACAGGTGGAGATTTAGAAGCTGCAGGTAGAACAGGTCGATCTATCGGTAGAATATCCACTTTAGATTTAGCTGATTATTTAAGGAAAGGTTCTAGAAGAGCTTATCAATTAACACAAGCTACAGATGCCCTTCAAGGTGAAGCAGCTAAGGCAGCTGGTCAAGCTAGAGCACAACAACTTCAAGCATTTACTAATGTTATGTTTATGAAACAACCTGACCTACCACCACCACAACCTGTTATGCAGAATGTAGGTATGGCTATGTTTAAAGATGCATTAAGTATAGGTTCATCTATAGGAACAATGATTACAGGTATTAAAGCATTATGACTAATATAGCACAACAAACATTAATAGCATTAGCAGGTGTTGACTCTACTAAAAACTTAGTTGAATATTATAAAAGGCAGACTACGCAATTAGAAGAGCATCATGCTAATGAAGCTGCCGTAGATAAACAGAGAATAGCTAAAGCGAAAGCTGAAAATTGGAAGGACTTAATGAAAGAAGTAGCTAATGCTACAGTAAAAGGTAAACAATTAGCTAAGAAACTAAAGGCAGATAATCAAGCAAGATTTAGAAAAAAATACCAAACTAAGTATGAAGAAGGTGGTCCTGATGCTACTTATGCTAAAGGACAAAGATATAGATTAGAAAGTGCGAATGCTGATAAAGATGACAAGTGGGTAATGGAGCAATTAAAATTAGATTTAATTGACAAAGGTATTTATAAAGTAGACGATGAAACTACTCATGGCGTCTTACAAGATGTGATGAAAATATCTGGATCTGAGCTACAAAAAATGTCAGTCTTTATGGCTGAAGATAATCTATTAACTGCTACTCCTCAAGCCTTTTTAAGAAGCATAGCAGGTACTGAATTAGAAACACAATATAATAAAACGTATGCTAATGATCCTGCTAGACGGGCTCAGATGTATAGAGATTATCTTAATGGTAGATTAGGTATTTATAATGTTTCAGACGGTTTATTCGCAAGTAACTTTAAAGCAGAAGTTGATAGAAGAGTTAATACATTACATGGTTCTGCTAAAAATGCTAAGGTTGCCCAATCAAATTTAAATGGTAAGATTGCTTTTCAAGAGCCTTTACTTACATCTTTTAAGTTAGAAGATAATGCTTATAACAGCCAAACTATTCTTATAAATGAGATTGCAAGAAGAAAACATTTTTATCAAGATATAGAAGGTGGTTTAACTGCAACACAACAAGCTACAGCTAGTGTTGTAGGTGATTTACGTTCATTAGTTAAAAGTGGTGCAGTCTCTCGTGATCAACTTGATCGTTTATTTGAAGATTCAGATGCATTAAAAGATCATGCAGCTGGTTTAAATATACCTAAAGCTTTCTTTGATAATGAAGGCAAGATGGAGAAGTCTTTATTTGACGATGCTATAGCATATGAATCAGGACAATTAAAACTTAGAGAAGAAGCAGCAGATGTAGAATTAAATGTATTATGGTCAAAATTTACAAAAGGTGAAATTACAAAAGAACAGTTACATGCTTCACTAGTTCCACATCAACAAGCAGGTTATCTAAATAAAGAATTAAATAATAAAATTGAAAATCTATTCAATCTAGAGAAGATAGATAATAAAAGTGAGGAATTTGAAACATTACAAAAAGATTTAAGTGATGATATTACATCTGGTAATATAGTAAATATGAGTGATGACGAAATCAAAACTCTATATAAAGATGGTGCTTTAGTAAAGCTTGCTATTCAAAAAAGAAATGAAATCAAAGCCGCACAAAAAGATTTACAATTCCCAAAGAATGATGCAAGGTTTGTTGATGAGATAATTAGTTTCACAATTAACGGAGAGAGTTTAGGTATAAATGAAAATCTACCATTTAATCAAGCAAATTTAAGTGCTGAATTTCTTAGAAAATATAGACAATTATGGATGTTTAGATGGAGTGCTGATAAAACTAATAAAAATGTAACAGCAGAAGTTAATAATGAATTTAAAAAAATGCTAGCTGATGAGGGTTTTGGTATTCAAATAGGTGAACCGGGAGCAGGAATATATTCACATGATACTACAGGTGGTTTTCCTTTATTTGAATTTACCAGAGATGCAGATGCACAAATAAATACAACGTTTGTTGGGTATGATTATGACAAACTTAGTAAAAGAACTAACAACGCAATTACATTTGTTAATGATCCTAAAAATGCTAAGATAGTTGTTGGAGAGAATACAGTAGATAAAATATTAAATATACAACCGGGGAAACCGGGATCAGCTGTAGATGCTCAGGATATTGTAGGTGCTCTAAGGAATCAAAAGTTTTCTTCAGAAATAATACTAGCTGCTAGATTACTCAATATAACACCTACTGAATTAGTTGAAAGAGGTAGACAGGCATTACTTAATGGTGATGATGAAATAGCAAAAGAATTTTTAAACCATAAATCTATTAAAGATAAAGTAATACAAAATCCTGAACAAGTAATCAAAGATGCAATTGAAACAGCTGGTGATAATGATATGTTACGGCTATTTAATCAGAAAGGTGTAGAAAATTTTACACCTAATCAATTCGAAAGATTAAGAAAGATATTAGAAACTGAAACAGAACTGAATTTAAAAGCAGATGATGAGTATCAATATAATAAATTATTAGAACAAGCACAAGAAATTCAAAACAAAACCAATAGAATTGAAGAAAGAGTTCAAAATTATACAGGCGGTGAAGAGGAACTGACCACCGACCAAGCTAATCAATCTATTACTCAAAACTACGAACCAGTACAAGGTAGTTGGCAGAGAATTGAAGGTGATGATACTGGTATCATGGTCTTTGATGGCACTAACTGGGTTCGAAAGGATTTCTGGACTCACTGGAAAAGAGATGGAGTTGGTAGACCAGACTTAGAATTCTACGGTCCAATCAATCAATAAACATACTTATGGAAAATGAAACACTGAATTTGGAGGAATTATCTCTTGAGGAGTTAAAATCCTATGTCGAATCAGGAGGTACTACTGTAGGATCTACGGAACCTACAAACATTGAATCCGAATCAACTTCTACGGAAGGATCAACACGAGAACAAATCTATAAACGATTAAAGCCGGGGTACTTCCCAAAAGGAGGCTTTTTACCTATACGGAAACCTAGACCGGGTATAGGAGGTTTCTTCCAAGATGTGGCTCAATCAACATGGGAAGGAGTTGCGCCTGCTGTAGGTCTTTTAGATACTGTTACAGATGCTATTAACTTAGCAACACCGGGTAATACACCTGATATACCTAAACTACCTAAATATGAAAGAGATACTGTTCAAGCTGTTAGAAATATATCAGGTTTAATTATTCCATCTTTAGGGCTGAGATCTATGGCTCTTAATGCTGCTAGTAAATACCATGCTAGTGGTGCTGTGGCATCTAAAGCGCCTTGGTTATATAACCTTGGTAACAAAGCATCATTCCAATACTTTTCTAAGTTTGGTATTGATGTATTTACTGGTGGTATGGTAGATTATGTTGCAGAACAAAACCAAAAAGATGATAACTTATTAGGAGTATTAAAAGGGTATTGGCCAAAGACTTATCAATGGATACCTGATAGTATAGCTACAAATGCAGATGATAGTGCTGGTGAGAAACGTGCTAAGAATGTAGCAGAAGGAGCAATATTTAATGTACTATCTAGTATAATTGAAGGTGCTGCTTATATCACTAAAGGTGGTAGAAGTATTAGCAGAACTTCTAAATTCATTACATCTAAAGAAAGTGCAGTTAAAAATATAAATGAACTTACGACAGATGAATTTACTAATATCAAGTTCTCTGATAATTCTATAGAAGATTCTGTTCTTCGTAATTATGCACGTAAAGAAAAAGAACTTAATCTACTTTCTGAATACTATATAAGTAGAGGTGAAGGACCAATAGATTGGAATATGTACGATGAAGGTGAGACTTTAGTTCGTACTAGAGATGCTGATGGTATTTTAGGAGCACAAGCAGATGCAGCTCAAATACAAAATAATGTAGAATCTTCATGGGGACGTATAGGTAATCTTATACATGAAGCTACAAGAAAAGAAGGTATTGAACTAGAAAATCTACAGACTAGAACACTTGTTTCCCAACTAACTGAACAGATAAAAGAAGGTGGTTCTTTTAGTAAACGTTTAAAATCTAATAAACTTATTACAAGTAAGATGATGGATGATGCTGGTAAGAAATTAGCTGCAACATTACTTCATCCTAGAGTTACACCAGATGAAATCTTAGGTATATTAGATGAATTCAAACGTTCAGTAGATGAATCAGCAATTAGAATAGTTGGTAAAAAAGGGATTTCTAGAGCTATAAAAGATTTACAAGCACAGATGTTAGATCTTGATGCTCATAAAGCTAGAGCATATCTTGTAACATCAGAAGCAGGTCAGATAGCTGATATGTCTGAAGGTGCTAGATTAATGCATGGTGGAGATTCAGTTGCTAGAACTGTAGATCTTATGGCTGATAGATTAGAAGTACTTATGGTAGAAAAAGGACTAGCTAATTTTGAAGCTAATTCTATGTTATCTCATATGAATGCATGGAAACAAGCTGTAGATACTGGTGATAAAGAAATTATTAATCAAGCTGCTGATACTATTTTAGCTAATACTAATAGTAGATTAACAGAATTAATACCTAAAGCTAAAGAATGGACTGATACTATTAGAGATGTATCGAGAGAAAATCCTGATTTCCTTAGACCACTATTATTAGCTAATGAATTGACAGATGGTAATGTAGATACTTTAGGTAAACTACATAATTGGGCAGCTGAGAATTTAGCAACATTTAGAAAAGCTGCTATAGATATGAATCCTGAAGTGCCTTCTATTGTTAATAAGGCAATGTTTAGTAACGTATTTAACTCTATGTTATCAGCTATATCAACACCACTTAATGCAGGTGTAGGTAACTTAACTGGTTTGTTAGGACGAGGTATGGCTACTATTACAGGATCAGCACTTAGGGGTGACTTTGTTAATGCTAGAAAAGCTATGGTAGCTCATTTTGCTGTAGATGATACTTTACAAAGAGCTACTGAACATATGAGATTAGTATTTAGAAAAGCATCTACTAATCCAGAAGAAATGAGTTATATGATGCGTGGTGATATAGCTAGAGAAACTGAACAAGGTTTAGATGCTTTAAGAGCTTGGTCAGATGCAGCTGCTGAGAAAGGAGAATATGGTGGTCAAATGATGCTTAAAATCTATGAAGATTTAGATGCATTATCAAAAGATCCTCTTCTTAGATTTGGTGGTAATGCTATGACAGGGCTTGATGGATTCTCTAAATCCGTAGTTGCTATGTCTGAAGCTAAATATAGAGCATTTAATAAACTTGCTCAATCTGGTGATGAGATTACTGAAGTTAATTTTAAAAAAGCAGTAGATGAAATTTATGATTCATTCTTTGATTCTAATGGAATGATTAATGAACACTCTATTAATGTTGCAACTAGTGAGATAGCACTTAATGCTGATTCTCCTATTGTTGATGGTATGAATTGGTTTATTAGTAGATTTCCTATTGCTAGAACTTTTGTATGGTTCCCTAGAACTACTGCTAACGTTTTAGATACCTTTGGTAAGTGGAGTCCTGCAGGTATATTATCTTCTGATCATTGGGAAATGTGGGGACCATTAGGTAGAAAGAAATTCTCTGAATTTAAAAAACAAGAGATAATTGATATTTTAAGACGTAAAGGTAAACCAGTTGATGAGTTTGCTATGGAAACCTTTGAAATGATTAGAAATGAAGTCAAAGGTAAAGCAGCTCTAGGTAGCTTATTTGTTTCAATGGCAGCTTTTGCAGCTATGAATGATAGATGTACAGGTAATGGTCATTATAAACCTAATGTACAACGTGCTAGAATAAGAAGAGGATGGAAAGCTAAATCATGTTCAGCACCCGGATCTGATAAACAGATCAGTTATGAATGGATGGGTCCAATAGGAGATTGGTTATCATTAACTGTTGATATTGCTGATAATGCTGATACTTTAAGTTCAGCAGTAATGGAAGATTTATTCAATAAAGCAGCTTTTGTCTTTGGTTCAGCTTTTACTAATAGAAGTGTATTAGCTCAATTAGAACCATTACATGATATATTACAAGGTAATGGAGCAGCTGCTACTAGATGGGCAACATCATTTGGTAATAATTTAGTACCTTTAGGTAGTGCAAGAAATGAATTAGGTAAAATTCTATATCCACAACTACGTCAATTACGAGCTGATTTAGATGATGCTTTAAGAAATAGAAATGCTTGGTTAGATTCAATTAACCCTGCAGGTAGTTTAGCAAAAGTCGTAGATCCTGTAGACGGTACGTCTGTAGGTGATGAATCTAATTGGTTCTTAAGAGTATGGAATAGAACACCATTTAAAGTTTCTTCTAAACCATCTAAAGAAAATAAGTTCTTAATTGATATTGAATTTAATACAGCCCCATTAATGAGAACAAGTCAAAGAGGAGTTGTATTAGAAAACCATGAGATAGAAGCCATTAATACAAAGATGGGTGAACAGGGTTATTATAAACAAGAAATAAATAAAATTATGAAAGAAGCTAATCGTCTAACTTATAAAGGTCCAGATGGTACAGTTTATAAAGGTTTTGAAAATATTATTAGAGCAATGCGTAGAGGTAATATACCTTCTGATGTATTGGATACAGCTAAATTTGCACAAATATTTACTAAATTAACTAGAGCTTATACACGATCGAAACGTTTAGCTGAAAATAGTTTAGATCCTGTAATACTAAATGGTATTAGAGAACGTGAATATGACTTAATGCAGTCAAATAAAAACCAAGCATCAGGTAATATAGATGCTATATTAAATATCTCTAAATAACTATGGCAACAGAAGTAAGTTATACAGGGGATGGAGCAGACAAAACGTTTGATATCACATTCCCTTATTTAAAAATCGATGATGTAAAAGTTGAATTAGGTGGTAATCTACAAACTAATCCAACTCATTACTCTATTTCTGGTACTGTAGTTACTTTTGTTACAGCACCAGCTAATGCTCAAGCAATTAAAATTTATCGTGATACTGTTATAACTGCAGGTTTACATGATTATTCAGCTGGATCATCAGTTAAAGCAACTAGTTTAAATGAAAATCAATTACAAGCACTATATGCAATTGAAGAAGCAAAGCTAGTTACGACAACATCAGGAGGTATTACAACTGGTAGTAAGAATGATGTAACAGTTAATAGTGATAGTGATTGGGTTATAAATGATAGTGCAGTTATAACTCAAATGATAGCAGATGATGGAATTAATGGAGATAAGATAGCAACTAATGCTGTTACTAATGATAGTATAGCAGATGATTCTGTAGATCATGAACACTTAGTTAATAATTCTGTTAGAACTGCAGCTATCCATAATAATAATGTAACTACAGCAAAGATAGCTGATGCTAACGTGACTACAGCTAAGATTGCAGATAGTAATGTAACTACAGATAAAATAGCTGATAATGCTGTTACATTAGCTAAGATGGCTGGAGGTACTGATGGTAATCTTATTACATATGATGCATCAGGAGACCCAGCTTATGTTGCTACAGGAAGTGCTGGTCAATTATTAACATCTAATGGAACTGGAGCTGCACCAACATTTCAAACGTCTGGAGCAGCTGTTGTAGCTGTTGGTACTGTTATATGGTATGCAGGTTCTACTGCTCCTACAGGTTATTTAAAAGCCAATGGAGATTCTATTGCTAATGGTAGTGGTACTACACAAGGTGTAACTGCTAACTTTGCTGCATTATATGCTATTGTAGGTGCTAATCTACCTGATTTACGAGGTGAATTCGTTAGAGGTTGGGATGATGGTAAGGGTACAGATAGTGGAAGAGCTATCAGATCTACTCAGACAGATCAAAACGAATCTCATACTCACACTGCAACTTCTGTTGTAACAGATGGAGGACACACCCATTCAGGTGATGTCCATGCTGCTAGACATGATAGTGGTACGATGGGATCTGGTGATACTCATCAACTTGTTGGAAACTCTGAACGTAGTTTATCTATAAATTCAGCAACAACAGGTATATCAGTTGCAACAACAAACGCAACTCAAGGTGGAACAGAAGCAAGACCAAGAAACGTAGCTTTACTAGCTTGTATAAAATACTAAACAAATGGATGATTAATGGCTACAACAATTTCAACAACTGATTATGATGGAGATGGTTCAAAAGGTATAGCTGGGCAAGCTCAGTTAACCTTTACCTTTCCATACTTTAAAACTGAAGATATAAAAGTTTCACTTAATGGTGCAACTTTAGCTACAACTAAATATACATTCCCCACAGCCACATCCATCCAATTCGTTGCTCTCGGAGGTTCACCCACAACATTAGAGACAAATACACAAGAAAGTACAGGTGCTCCTAAATCAGGTGTTAAAATACTGATTTATAGGGATACAGACGTATCAACAGCTAAATCAGTGTTTGCATCTGGTTCAGCATATAGAGCATCAGATCTTAATAATAACCAAGATCAAGCATTATATGCTGGTCAAGAATTAGGAGATACTGCTAATCCTAAATTTAAATATATAACACTTAACGGGGCTGGAGTACCAGCTCAAGGACTAGGTAAAGAAGGTGATGTTTACCTTGATACTACAAATGATGATATCTATGGACCTAAAACAAATGGTGTTTGGGGTTCAGCAACAAGTCTTATAGGTGCGCAAGGTCCACAAGGTATACAAGGTCCAGCTGGTGCAACTGGTGGTACTGGTAATACAGGTTCTAGTGGAGCTGCAGCTACTATTGCTGTAGGATCAACTACAACAGGTAATGCTGGTACTAGTGCTTCTGTAACAAACAGTGGATCATCATCAGCAGCTACATTTAACTTCACCATACCAAAAGGTGATACAGGAGCTACTGGAGCTCAGGGTGCTGCTGGACCTCAAGGTGCAACAGGTGCTACCGGAGCTACTGGTGCAGCAGGTTCAGATGGATCAGATGGAGCCACTGGTGCAACTGGTGCTCAAGGTCCAGCGGGACCAACTGGTGCAACAGGAGCCCAAGGAGCTACAGGTCCACAGGGTGCGACTGGTCCACAAGGTGCTACGGGAGCTACAGGAGCTCAAGGTCCATCAGTATCAGATGGAGATAAAGGAGATATAACAGTATCTAGTTCAGGTGCTACTTGGACTATTGATAATGATACTATTGGATTAGATGAGTTATCAGCTAGTGGTACTGCAAGTAATACTAAATTCCTACGGGGAGATAATACTTGGGCAGATGCTGGAAGCTCGTTAACTATTAAAGATGAAGGTACAGATAAAACCACAGCAGCTACCTCAATTGATTTTGTAGGTTCTGGAGTAACAGCAACTAATAGTGGTGCAGCTGTAACAGTTACTGTATCTGGTGGTTCAGGTAATGCAACTGATTTCAAATACTTAGAACTAAAAGCACATAATAATGCTAGTGGAGCTTTCTCTGCAGGTTCAGCTGATTATGAATTAGTAACAGCTGGTACTACAACAGCTATAAGTCCTGATGCAGCTAATGCTTTACTTATCAGTGTAGCTGGTGTTATACAGAAACCTAATACTGGTACATCTATAGGATCTAATGATGGATTCTGTATAGATGGGTCTAGTATACATTTCGGTGCAAACCTAGCAGCACATCCTGATTTCATTATATATCTATCAGGTGGTATAATTGCTACTGTTAGTGATAATGCTATAACTAATGTTAAGATACTTGATGACACAATATCAGAAGCTAAACTAGATATACACGCAGCTCCTAGTGGAACTGATAAATTCCTTAAGTATACCAGTAATGGTATGGAATGGGTTGTACCTAGTTATACTACTAATACTAACACTCAATTATCTAATGCAGAAGTTAGAACAGCTGTAGAAGCTGCTAGTGATAGTAACGTATTTACAGATGCAGATCATACTAAATTAAATGCTATAGAAGCAAGTGCTACAGCTGATCAGACAGACGCAGAAATTAGAGCAGCAGTAGAAGCAGCAACTGATTCAAATGTATTTACTGATGCAGATCATACTAAACTTAATGCCATCGCAGCATCAGCTAATAACTATGTACACCCTAACCACTCAGGTGAGGTTACATCAACAGCTGATGGGGCTACAGTTATTGCAGATGATGTAGTAGATGAAGCTAACTTAAAGGTATCCAATTCACCTACTAATGGTCAATTCTTATCAGCTCAATCTGGGAATACAGGTGGTCTTACATGGGCTGCTGTTCCAGCTGGAGTTGGTGGTGCTACAGGATTAGATGTAAATGATGATGTTAAGATCAGATTAGGTACAGGTAATGATTTAGAACTTTACCATGCTGGAAGTGAACCATATTCTGTTATTCGTCAAAATGATGGTCCATTATATATACAAACTGATGACACTACTAATGGAATCTCATTAGGCACTTATACTGATGGTGAGACAATGGCTAGATTCATTAAGAATGGAGCCGTAAAACTCTACCATAACAATTCAAAGAAATTAGAAACCACTGCAACTGGAGTTACCGTAACTGGGGTAGTAGCTGCAACCACACTTACAGGTGACGGTTCAGCTTTAACAGGTGTGTCTTCTAGTTCAGCAGATGGATGTATATGGAAAAATACTTTAACTATCAGTAATGCACATACAATTGCAGCTACTGAAGGGGCGCACAGTGTCGGTCCCATAACACTAAATAACACTGTAACTGTAAACGGACGTTGGGTAATTAGCTAATGGCATTAACATTAAACGGTAGTGCAAATACTATCGCAGGATTAGCCGTAGGTGGTTTACCAGACGGCATAGTAGATACAGATATGATTGCTACAGAAGCAGCTACAAATGTAAAACAAGGACCGGGTTCTATAGTTCAATTTGTAAATGCTCTGCCTGATGATCTTAATGTTAGAACTACAACTACATCATCAAGCTATGTAGATACAACACTGCATATCGATATAACACCAACTAACTCGACGAATAAAATAATAATAGGAGGACACGTTGTTGCTTACCATGATACAAGTAGTCGTGAAATTTATTTGAATATTCATAATGGGACGTCTGTTGCATCTGATGATGTAGCTACTAAATCATGGCAATTATGGGCAAGTACTTTTACGTGTTCGCCTATCTATTATATCCAAACAGCAGGAACTACAAGTCAAATGACATTTGGTGTATATTTTAAAACATCAGGTACTGGAACTGCAGGTATAGGATTTGCCTCAGGCCCCGGATCTACTAATACTAATGGTCATCAATTATGGGCAATGGAGGTAGTAGCATGAATGATTCTCATACAGCAATTAGAACTCTATATAATAATGTAGTTACAATTATAGAAAAAGGTGATACTATTACTTGTCTAGATAAAGATAGTAAAACAGTTTCTATTGATATGTCTGCTGTTAACGCAGAAGTAACAAAGAACGAATATAAAGATAAAAGGAAAAACGAATATCCCTCTGTGGTCGATCAGTTGGATGACATCTACCATAACGGTATAGATGCATGGAAAGCTACCATAAAAGCTACTAAAGATAAATATCCGAAATCATAATGGCAGAAGTAAAAATAGCCGCTGATTCAGGCGGAGGATCGATCTCGATTAAGGGACCAGCTTCATCAGGAAGTGATGTTGATTTATTAGATACAAGTGGAAATCTAAATTTAGCAGATGGTAAGAAGTTGAATGTAGGAGATGGAGATGATTTAGAAATCTCCCATACTAGTAATTTATCGACTATAAAAAATACCCATGCTAGTGGGTTAGCAATAAGAAGCGATATAGTAATGCTTCAAAATGATGCTGGAGACCATGATTATTTAACTACTGCTAATGAAACTGGAGTTTCCCTCTATTATGATAATACAAAGAAATTTGAAACTTGGAGTGAAGGCTGTAAGGGTCGTGGTATAGCTCATGCTTATGGTATATTAGATATGTCTTCTGGAGCACATCTTGATAATGACTTTGGTTGTGGTGCTGTAACTGAAGTTGAAACTGGTATTGTCACCATAGCTTTAACTAATAATTTGGCAGATAATGATGCTTTTGTTGGAGTTGCTAATACTATGCCAACAGCTACAGCTAGCCAACAATTTGGTTTTTGTGAATTTATGAATAACAGTACATCTTCATTCTATATATCTGCTAGAAAAGTTGATAATGATGCACCTAGTATGGCTGTTGCCGATATTGATAATTTAATGTTCTGTATTTTCGATGTAGCCTGATGACTAAAATAATTATATGGGATGATCCCAAAACAAAAATCACAAGTGTAATGAGACCTGCTGGAGGCAAGACAGTAGAATTTTGTGTTGCAAACTACCTACCAGAAGGTATAACTGATTATAAAATAGTAGAAGATTCGGTTCTTCCTGCTGATAGGACATTTAGAAATGCTTGGAGGAAAGATGGTGAAACTGTTATAGAAGATTTAACAGAATCTAAGAAGTTAGCACATGAAAAAAGAAGGTATGATCGTACAAAGGAATTTAAACCTTATGATGATGTTGTCATGAAACAGATTCCCGGATCTGATACAGCAGCAGCAGAAGTTGAAAGAGTAAAGATAAGAGATAAATATGCAACTATGCAGACTTCTATTGATAATGCATCAGATACTGCAACTATTAGAACTGCACTGGGGGTATCATGAGTCAATTAAAAGTAAATACAATCCGCCACACAAGTGCATCAAGTGATGCGATTACATTGGCTAGTGATGGTACAGCTACCGCTAAGATTACTAATAACTTATCTAATAGAAACATTGTCATTAATGGGGCAATGCAAATTAACCAACGTGGTGATAATACTGGAATTACAAACGCTGCATATATAGCTTGTGATCGTTGGTTTACAAATCTATCTAGTTGTGGTAC
>VTLG01002719.1_pt1 | contig 19910 bp, 36 predicted proteins | sample 4694571 | NCBI WGS metagenome assembly VTLG01 (sample SAMN12604809, study PRJNA352737) | marine metagenome | biome: ENVO:00000447; feature: ENVO:00000209|ENVO:00000569|ENVO:01000036; material: ENVO:00002151; isolation source: viral sequences binned using virsorter ... | reverse complement strand
CACTTTTAAGTGAAATGGGGTTATCATCTCTCAAACTTGCAGATGGATCTGCAGTTGAGGTAAAACCGTATTATGCAGCTAACATCTCGGTTAAGAATAGAGAGGCAGCGTATAATTGGCTTCGTTCCAATGGCCTAGGTGATATTATTAAAAATGATATTACCGTTTCCTTTGGACGGAATGAAGATAACAAGGCGGCAGATTATGCTAACCTTGCAAAGAGTCGTGGGTTTGAGCCGACACAAAAGTTGAAGGTGGAGCCCATGACTTTAAAAGCTCTCGTCCGTGAGCGAATTGAATCAGGCAAAGAAATGCCAACGGATATTTTTAACGTGTTCGTAGGAAACCGAACCAAACTAACAAGGAAACAATAAACATGAACCAAAAAGCAGAAATCACGAAACGTGATCAAGCAGGAGCATTAGCAACGAATCTTTTCGAAGCTGATGCAAACCAAGGCGCTCAAAATATAACGCAGGAAGATTTAGCGTTACCATTTTTGAAAGTCTTGGGACAGCTATCTCCCGAAGTTAATAAAAGGGATGCAAAATATGTTGAAGGTGCAGAACCTGGCATGATTTTGAATACAGTGACAAACGCATTGTATGATGGCAAAGAAGGCATCCAAGTATTGCCAGTCTTTTACAAAAGACAGTATATCGAATGGCAAGACCGAGGTGAATCTAAAGGAGCACCTGTTCACATCTATAACGCAGGTGACGATATCCCAAAAACAACTAGGGATAAAATGAACAAAGACAGATTAGGTAATGGAAATTACTTAGAGAATACAGCAAATCATTATGTTGTGACTCTAGGAAAAAGTCCATCAACCGCTTTGATTTCTATGAAGGCTACTCAATTAAAGATTAGCAAAAAATGGAACTCAATGATGCTAGGCATTAAAATGCAGGGCAAAAATGGCTTGTTCACACCGCCAACATATAGCCACATTTATAAGCTAAGAACAGTCCAACAATCCAATGATAAAGGAACTTGGTTTGGATGGGATGTTTCTCAAGTTGGTCCTATTAAAGAAAAATCAGTTTATGATATCGCAAAACAATTTGCTACAAGAGTTAGCAAAGGAGAAATAGAAGCGAAACATGGAACTGATGAATCTAAATCGGACGTACCGTATTAACGAATAACCTATACGGTTATATAGGGCGGGAGCGGGAGACTTAACCCGCCCTCTAAAGGATATATGAATAAGTTTATAGAAATATTTACAGGATTAGAACGAGCTCATGGATGTACCTACGTTGAAAAGAAAAATGTAGACGGCACTAAAGTTAAAGGACAATCGTTTGTTAAACGTCAACATGTTACAGAAGAACTTTGGCAAAATCATTTAAAAGGAATTGAACCGAGTCTAGGAATTATTCCTATCAATGAAGAAAACAAATGTCGCTGGGGGTGTATTGATATAGATTCTTATGCAGGTTTTGATCATAAAAAATTAATAAAACAAATTACAAAATTAAAATTACCATTAGTTACTACTCGCTCTAAAAGTGGAGGAGCACATATCTTTTTATTTACTACGGTTCCTGTGGATGCTGAATTAATTAGAAAAAAATTAGTATCGATTGGATCTATTTTAGGATTTGGAAGCTCTGAAGTTTTTCCTAAACAAATAGAATTAAAATCCAAAGATGATACAGGAAATTTTCTTAACTTACCATATTTTAATTGTGAAAAAACAACAAGATATGCCTTTCTCGAAAACGGGGAAGCTGCTACACTAGCGGGTTTTTTTGGACTTTATGAAAGAAATAAACTTACTCCGGAACAACTTGAAAAATTAAGTATTAAAAGACAAGAATCAGAATTAAGTGATGGTCCTCCATGCATGGAAACTTTATCTGCTGAAGGAATTAGTGAAGGAGGCCGTGACAATGCCCTTTTTCATTATACAGTTTATGCCAAAAAGAAATGGCCCTCTGAATGGAAAAATAAAATTATTTTATTTAATGAAAAGGTGATGAATCCACCTTTAGATGATGCCTCCGTAGAAAGAATTAAAGAACAACACGATAAGAAAGAATGGGGATATAAATGTAAAGACGAACCGATGTGCAGTTTTTGCGATAAAGAATTATGTAGAACAAGAAAATATGGAATAGGAGGCATGGCTCTCTTTCCAGTCTTAAGTGATCTTCAAAAAATAGAATTAGATGAACCTTATTATTATGTAAACGTTGATGGGCAAAGAGTTAAACTAGACAATGTTGAAACATTATTAGAACAAAGACTTTTTCAAAGAGCGGTTGCTAAACAAATTGATAAAAGACCACCAAGAATTTCACCCAAAGAATTTGGACAATACACTGATTTATTATTAGCGGGGATTGAAAAAGTTCCAGCACCAGCAGGATCTTCAAAAATAGATCAACTTCAAGAACATCTAGAAGAATTTTGTACTAACCGAAGTTCAACTACAACCACTAAGGATGATATTTCCAGGGGAAATGTTTATACTTTGGAAGGAAAACATTATTTTATATTTAGTAAATTTTTTTATGGATTTTTACAAAAAAGAAAATGGGATGAAAAATCTCAAGTGACTCAACAAATGTTAAAGGATCACTTTGACTGTATTGATGATCGCATTATGATTGGTAAAAAGAAATTAAGTGTCATGTGTGTTAAATCTTTTGAAAAGATAGAAGATAATTATAAACCAAAACAATTTAAACCAAAGGATCCTTATTAATGAAAACAATTGTGTTAGGTCCACCAGGAACAGGCAAGACTACCACCTTATTAAATAAAGTTGATGACCATTTAAAACAAACCGATCCTAACAAGATTGGTTATTTTGCTTTTACACAGAAAGCTGCATACGAAGCAAGAGATAGAGCTATGGAAAAATTTAATTTAACGGAAGACGACCTTCCGTACTTTAGAACACTACATTCTTTAGCTTTTAGAAGATTAGGAATTAAAAAAGAAAGTGTAATGCAACGTCATCACTACCAAGATTTTGGAAAGAAGATAGATTTTCCTGTGGACTACATGGAATACGATGAAGATGAAGGAGGAATCTTTACAACTAAAAGTGATTACTTAAGAATTATTCAGTTAGCTAAATTAAGAAATATAAGTTTTGAAAAACAATATGATTTAAAAGAACATACGCAAGATGTGGAATTTAATAAATTAAGAATCATAGCGAATGAATTAGAACGTTATAAGAAAGAACATAGTCTTATAGATTTTAATGACATGATTTTAAATTTTATTAAATCAGATGCCTCTCCTAAATTTGATGTAGTTTTTATTGATGAAGCGCAAGATTTATCTTTGATGCAATGGGACATGGCTAAAAATATTTGGAATAAGTCTGGTGATTCTTATATTGCAGGCGATGACGACCAAGCAATATTTAGATGGGCTGGTGCAGATGTAGATAGTTTTATTACACAAAAAGGAAAATTTTTAAATTTAACTCAATCATTTAGAATTCCTAGAAAAGTACACGACGTTGCTATGAAAATTATAGGAAGAGTTTCTAATCGTTTAGATAAAGAATGGAAACCAAAACTACATGAGGGAGGACTACATCGTCATGCTGATTTTGAAAATGTAAATATGAATAGTGGTGAATGGTTAGTCTTGGCTCGAACAAAATTTATGTTAGCTGACTTAGAAGATACTCTTTATCGAAAAGGATTATATTATAAAAATAAATTTAAACGCTCTTATGAAGAAGATTTATATGAAGCTATCACTGATTGGGAAAATTGGCGTAAAGGATCTACATTAGATTTAAATCAAATTAAAAGAATAATAACTTATATGAGTCCGAAACATGTAGAAAAGACTCAACAATTTTTTATGGATAAAGATCAAAGATATACATTAGAAACATGCAACGCTCGTCATGGATTTAAAACAAAAGATGTATGGTATGAAGCATTAGATCAAGCTCCCAAAAGAAAAGTAGAATACATTAGAAAGATGAGGGCGAACGGAGAACAATTAAATAAGAAGCCACGTATTTTATTATCTACTATACACGGAGTCAAGGGAGGAGAAGCACAAAATGTAATTCTTCTCACTGATTTAAGTTTAAACACACAGAAAGGATACGAAAAGAATCCTGATGATGAAAATCGTTTATTCTATGTGGGTGCGACACGAGCAAAAGAAAATTTACACATTATAGAACCTAAAGATTTTTATAAAAGCTATCAAATATGAGTTCATACGATAAACAAATTGGAGGATCCCACTATCAAAATTTTAAAATTCAGCCAAGTAAATTTGTGATTGAGAATAAATTGCTTTTTCCCGAAGGATCAGCTATAAAATATATTTGTAGACATCCGTATAAAGCAGGAAAGGAAGATTTATTAAAAGCTATACATTTTATTGAAATGATTATTGAGAGAGATTATACCCTACCTGATTATATGGTACCGATGACAGAGGAAGAAGAATATCGGAATGCTGGTATAACAAAAGAAAAAGCCGAGAGAAAAACAAAACCTAATTCATGGGGGATTATTAAATAATGCAAGTCCCTCTTTTTAGACCTCAAACTGAGTGGCTTCCTCCTGAAGATTTTCCTGATTTATCCAAGTACGCAGAAATTGCTATTGATTTAGAAACTAAAGATCCTGACTTAATTAAGATGGGATCGGGTTCTGTTACCGGTCGAGGTGATGTAACTGGTATTGCTGTCGCTGTTGATGATTGGTCTGGATATTATCCCATTGCTCATGAAGGCGGAGGCAATATGGATCGTAAGACTGTTTTAAAATGGGTCCAAGGTGTTTTAAATACACCCAGTGTTAAAATTTTTCACAACGCTATGTATGATGTCTGTTGGCTCAGACGCTTAGGCCTTACCATACGTGGACGCGTTATAGATACAATGATTGCTGCAGCTCTCGTTGATGAAAATCAATTACGTTATGATTTAAATAATTGTTCGAAACGTTATACCGGTCAAGGTAAAGATGAAGCAGCTCTCTATGCAGCCGCAAAAGAATGGGGCATTGATCCTAAAGCAGAGATGTATAAACTTCCTGCACTTTATGTTGGAGCTTATGCAGAGAAAGATGCAGAATTAACTTTGGCTTTATGGAAAGAATTAAAAAAAGAAATTTTACATCAAGATATTAGTTCTATCTTTCAACTTGAGTTAGATTTGTTCCCTTGTCTTGTTAACATGCGATTTCTCGGAGTACGCGTAAATCAAGAACAAGCAGCGATCGAAAAGAAAACATTAATGGAACATGAACAAAAATTACTCACCGAGGTAAAGAACAAAACAGGAATAGAAGTTCAGATCTGGGCCGCAAGATCTATTGCTAAAGTTTTTGATAAATTAAAATTACCTTATGATCGAACAATTAAAACTCAAGCGCCAAGTTTTACTAAAAACTTTTTAATGAATCACCCCCACCCACTAGTGAAACGAATCGCCCAGGCTAGAGAAATTAATAAAGCCCATACCACATTTATAGATACCATATTGAAACATACCTACAAGGGCAGAATCTATGCGGAGATTAATCAGTTGCGTGGAGATAACGGAGGAACCGTGACGGGAAGATTCAGTTATGCTAATCCAAACTTACAACAAATACCAGCACGAAACAAAGACCTTGGACCACGGATTCGACGTTTGTTTATTCCTGAAGAAGGACACACGTGGGGATGCTTTGATTATAATCAACAAGAGCCAAGACTGGTTGTACACTACGCAGCGCTTCAAAATTTATATGGAGTCGATGAAGTCTTAGAGGCTTATAAAACAGGAGACGCGGACTTTCATAGTATTGTCGCGGACATGGCTGAAATACCTAGGTACCAAGCGAAGACGATTAATCTTGGTTTGTTTTATGGAATGGGAAAAAATAAATTACAAGCAGAGCTCGGTGTTAATAAAGAAAGAGCTCAAGAATTATTTCAACAATATCATGGTCGAGTTCCCTTTGTTAAACAACTGATGGACGCGGTAATGAAACGTGCACAAGACTCAGGTAAGATTAGAACTTTACTTGGGAGACTTTGTCGGTTTCATTTATGGGAACCTAATTACTTCGGGATTCATAAAGCATTACCTCACGAACAAGCAATCTTGGAACACGGACCTGGCATTAGAAGAGCTTACACCTACAAAGCATTAAATAAATTAATACAAGGGTCAGCAGCAGACATGACTAAAAAAGCTATGATTCAATTATACAAAGCAGGTATCATACCTCATATTCAAGTACATGATGAGTTGGATATTTCTGTAAAAGATGATAAACAAGCCAAACAAATAGTAGAAATTATGGAATCAGCAGTTGGACTTGAAGTACCTAATAAGGTAGACTATGAGTCTGGTAAAAACTGGGGAGACATAAAATAGGAGGAACTATGGATATGATAAAAGACGCAATAAAAGACTTGTGGACTAATCATAGAAAAAAAGTGATTGGTGCAGGTGTTGTACTTGTTATTTTAATAATCGCAGCACTATAGGAATCTATGTTAAATGGCTTACTTAAATGTAAACATCCCTGTTATCTATTGTCAGATCAGGAGAGAATATCTCTATGACCTTAAAGCTCACCATGGAGAAGTGGAAGACTGCTTACTTTTTGGGGTGGCATCGATTACAGGGCGGCCTATACTCTTTCATGCACTTATGGAAAATGGTGCTGTCTTCTATAGGCTACCAATTAGTGCGTTTATACAAAGAGGATTTAAGCCAGAGGAAGTTCCTAGGACTAGGTTGGACCAGCTGGAGCTTTGGAATTGTTTCAGCTACTATCCTGCTATTACTAATTACGATATCTTAGACGGACAATCCGGAAAATATATTGATAAAGATAAGGTTTGGCATACCGGATCCTATCTTTTCACAGTTGACTGGGCTCATCCTGAGAGTAATATAGTCGATACGGATCATTCAGAAATTCCCGCAGAGCATAAATGTGCGCACATACTTGCTTTGGATGATGGCAACTATGCGGCTCAGCCCAATAATAGATTAATATGGAGTGTTCCATCTTTCACGGTGAAGGATGAAATTCCGATTGACTGGAAGGTCCAGACTTCGGAATGGAACGTTGAAGACGATAGTAAATGGAAAACAGAAGATAGCGATAGCTACTTCTACAATATTGAGAAAACTAAAAATGAGTAAATGTAAAGACTGTTTTTGTAATTGTCACTGTAATGTCAGCGGACATTCAGACAGCAATGGCGTATGTCCATGTGAGAAATGTAATTGTAATCCTCAGGGAGCTACAGTAAATAATGATGAGTGTCTCTCATGCCAATAGACGAAGAAAAAACTTGCACTATGCATACCAAAGAAAAAGAAAAATCAGGTACATGTTGTCAAATAAAAGACGACCAAGAAAACGCAGAGGCACTAACGTATGAACAAAGTTTTTTAGTAAAAACAGTTAGTATTAAAAATGAAAACTAAAGTGGATATGATTGAAAATGAGGTATCAAACTTTAAGACTTCTAAGGGCAAGAAGAATTGCAAGACAACAAAGAAGCAGAGAGACTAAATGGATAAAGTATCTCATATCGTCCATCATCATCTGTTTACTTGTCGTGTTTGCATCTAATGCATAATTTCCCTTATGATATTCAAATAACTGGAATGTTTTTATTTATTACGTTATATTTAGTTATGGAGATTATATTTTAAATGCCTAAACCTTTAAAAATTTCAGAAGAAGCAGCAGTTCAAATGCCGATGAAAACGGTAGCCTCTTTGATCGCCCTCGTGGCAATCGGGACCTGGGCTTATTTCGGTATCAATGAGGCCCTCAACAAGCACAATACACAATTAGAACTTATGGAACGAGATTTAGAATTGAATAGTGAGTTCAGAATAAAGTGGCCTCGGGGGCTATTAGGAAGTCTTCCGGCCGATTCGGAACAATTTATGTTAATAGAAGAATTATATAAACAAACAGATAAAATGCAAATTAGAGTGGACTCTATGATGCACAATGAGGTTAACATTGAGGCTTTAACGAAGGCAGTGAATAAGTTACAGTCGGATGTAGAAAAATTAAAAGATAAGCAAAGACAATTTGCTAATGGAAACGGACACTAATGGAAACAATTTTATCGGGGGTAGTCGTGCTTTGCATGTTTTACCAAGAGGGTATTATTGAGCACACTTACATTCAGTCGCAGAGGATGTCAGACTGCTTAGCTGCGAAGAGACGGGTCGAGAGAAGTATCAATCCCGAAAACGTCCGTATGCAGTGCGGTCAGGTTACTGCAATCGTAGAGAAGGATGAATATAGCGACAAAATGAGAATAGTTAAAATTCTTAAAGATAAGTATGACTCGTCGGGTTATACAAAATAAACGCAATCCCATAGCTAGACTTTTAAAACACTTTACTCCTAAGCGATTTCAGGATAAAAAGAAATATAATAGGAAAAGACATGACAGCATTTGGAAACGGAGTATTCGGAAAGGGTTTGGAATTCAAGACTGAGGTCACGAATGGTGAATGCCCTTTATGCACGGAAACAACTGTTTTTGTATCAATCTATGAAAACGTTTACCGTTGTATGAATTGTGGTGGTGATACCCATCAAAAAATTAATGGTGTAATTAAATTTATGCCTATTCTTCCATCAGGAAGTAAGCTTCCTCAAATGAAAGTGGTAGTCGATCCACCATCTAAAGATGGCTCGTAGACCTCTTTTTGGGGTTTCCAATTACAAAGGACCAACACGAACAAAACGCCCAGGAAGACATGCTAAATCCTACTCAAAGCGTATTCCACATCGAAAAAAATCACGAGGCCAAGGGTAATGTATAAAATTTTAATACTCGCTTATTTAATTGGGAATGATCCTGTTTTAACTCAACAAAATTTTGAAATGGAGGGCTGGTTCAAAACAATGCCAGAATGCCAGGCCAATTTATTAAAGCAGCATCCTGATCAAACCTATGAAGTTATGCGTGAATTCGTTGAAGATAATAACTTTAAATGGGATTGGTTAGTTGCCGGTTGTACCAATGAAGAAACAGGGGAAAAGTTTATAGTTTATCCTACCTATCCTAAAGGAAAACCTGACGAATTAAAGGGCCTAGAATTCGATTTAAAAGATATATTAATTTAATATCAGCCCTTGACATATATCCTACATTAACCTACATATAAGATATGAAAAAGGAGGAGCCTCAAACCTAAATGCTTCGCGCTAAAGAGTCCCTGAGGTCAGCTATGAAGGTCCGCTTTTAAACGGATCTGAGCGTTCTAGCCTTTGCTCCCGTAGGTAGTACGTGCACGGAAACTACGGGGGTTATATGAAACACTATGAAAGAATATGTAATTATATTTCTATTAAGCTTCACTGGAGTAGAAGAGCTTAAACTAAAAACTAATGGTTTAAATTGTAGTGAAATTGCTACAGCCTGGCGTGAAGTTAATACTACTTATCATTCTGCAGTTAAGAATGATTCTAAACTACAAGGTAATTATACCCCGGATGGTAAGCTGATGATTGGACATCTTTGTCAATAACCTATTCTCAACAAGAAATTGGAGAATAGGTATTAAAGAGAGGGAAATTCGAGGTATCACATTTTCGCCACAATGTCAATTAAGAGTCTAAGCCCTCATCCTCTTTAAGTTTTTCTTGACACAAAAATTTTACGTAAATTTTATTAGTATTAATATATTCCTCACCCATGACATTGTATAGCGTCAAGGTGTCATTGGTCCCGGCATACATGCACTCGGCCCAGCTATTAAACTCTATATTTTTCGTATAGGGTTGTTGACAATTGCCATATAAAGCCGAGCAAATAATTATGCTTAAAGTGATGATTTTCATCTTGACAGGTTTTAAGGAATATCCTATATTATAATTTAAAACAAATGGAAAGGAACACATGACTGATATAACCAAATACAGAAATGTATCGCTTACACACGATACATATAATACTTTGATGAAGCTATCAAAACAATTATTGCCTGATGCCAAATTATCCATCAGCAAAACAGTTGAAGCAATAGCACAAGAGAAAGCAAGAAAATTAAATGGCAAATCTATTTCAACAAAAACACGCGACTGAAAAAGAAGACACTACTAGTCCTGAACATTGTTTATGGACGAGCGTTTTGAGCAAAGCAGCTCACGATGCTATCTATAGTTCAGACTGGAGAGAAGCACGAGCTGCCATGGAATGGTTTAAAGCTCCTAAACGAGCTGACTTTAAAAAAGTTTGTGAACTAGCTGGGAGAGATCCTGACTATGTTCATACCCATATCATTAAAAAAATTAAAGATCGTGAAGCCCACATGGAGTGGATAAAAACCGGTCAACGTTATTATGTTAAAAATAATAATGCGTTGTGTCGGGATGGAATTATTTTTCATTCTCACTATCGAGGCTCTCGATTAAATTATAAACCGCATAGTCCGAAAGGTCCTTATAAAAAACGAGGACGTCCTAAGAAAAAACATTTAACTGGAAATTCATACTATGCCGCTAAACGTAAGAAAGACCCTTATTACGTTTCAATGGGAAAATTAGGGGGTCGACCAAGGATGTATAATAATGTATAAAGCGATCTGTACTAATTGTAATGGCAACGGTCACATTAAAATTGTAGACCGCGAAGGACAGACTGAAGTGAAGCAATGTTGGACGTGTGAATCAGAAGGAGAATTAACTTATGATGAAAAAGACATTACAAAAATTAGTGATGGGCTTAGTGTTACTGACAGTCTTAAACGGCTGCAGTGAGTTTGCTATATTAGCCTCAGGTAGTTCCATTGCTGTATCTCAAAATGCATACGTTAAAGCCTATAATGGTTTTGATGTGTTAACCATCATGCATACGGAGAAGGATATAAAGAAACATATTTATGATAAAACGAAAGAATTGATTAATGATAAAAGGCGACAGCAGTGAGTACGAACTTTTAATCGAAGCGGTTCAGAACAGTAAGTCTTTAAGTCAAGATCCTGTACTGATGTGTGAGATTGGTGTGCGTGAAGGCCTCGGCTCTAAGCTGATGCTGGATGCGGCTCTCAAACAATATCCTAAAGTCCATCTGCTCGGGGTAGATCCTTATGGAAATCTGGATTATGCCCACTACGATGATAACAAATCGTATCGCTCGGATTATACGAATAAGATGAAGACGCAACTGAAGAAAGACATGGTTGAATATGAATCCTATCACCTTTTGGAAATGACCGATGCTCAGTTTATGTATCGCTTTCGAGATGGTTTTCCGATCTATGACGAGGCTGAAAAAATTTTAAAAAATTATACTTGCGTTCACTTTGATGGTCCTCATCAAACGGTGGATGTTTTACGCGAAGTCTTATTCTTTTGCCAACGCTCTCATGTCCATACCACGTTTTGTTTTGATGACTATAAGAAGTACGACATGGATAATATTGCTCAAGTCTGTAGCCGTTATGGCTTTCAAGAACTCAAGCGCGGTGAACAAAAAATTATATTAAGGAGGAACCCATGACCATGAAAAGTATCGATGAATTATCGGATCGAGGTGATTCTTATACCGAGTATCCAACTTACATTAGACATTGGGAAGAAGCCACGGACAATGGATGGAAAATAAAAATCCTGACCGAGAATGGCCTTCACATTTTTAATTGTAAATGGAAAACGTATAAGCGACCACGGAACTTGACTCAGCATAAATCATGTCCACACAACTAGAATTGTTTTATCCTCGTCTGTTAAAACAGACATACGAGATTCATTCTAGCGGTGGCTCTCATCCGTTTAAACATGTTGCGGACGCACCGGCTATTTATCATCAGGATATCTGGCCCTATATCGAACGCATTCATTGGCCCGAGCGAACCGATCGAGCGAATGCCTGGAGAAAAGCTAAACGGTCTCAACAGATGAATTTAAATATGTCCTTTCAACACGTGTATCCTTATATTAGTTTAATGGGAACGGAGAAAAGGATTAAAGAAGCTCAAGGTCGAAAACCCAGTTTAGAACATGCAACGGTTTATATTCAAATGCATGTCGCCGTGGCCCGTGCTTTTGTGCCCAATATTCATAATAAAGCTCAGGTGTGTCACTTGAATGATGACCCGGCGGATTATAGAGTGGAAAATTTACAATGGGGAACGAATAAAGAGAATCATACCAATCGAGGAAAAGATAAAAAAATAGGAATGGAAATTGTTTTTAAAATTTTTAGAATAAATGGATGGGCCAAAGGATGAAGAAGAATTCTAAATATACCTACGTCAACGCTACATCGACCACCGACCATGGATCACGGATGTATGATGTTATGGGAAGTCGATTACCCAGTGTGACAACAATCCTTGCACAAACAAAGGATGATGAGTATATAAAACGCTGGAAGGCAAAAGTAGGACATGAAGAAGCAGAACGAATCAAGAATTATAGTAGCAAGCGCGGGACTAGCATGCACAAGTTCCTGGAGAAACACATCCAAGGTGCCGGGTATGAAGATCTTACTAAGATCGGTAAAGAAGCTAAACCGATGGCTCAAAAAATTATAGAAATAGGATTAACACCTGTTGAATATTATTATGGTAGTGAGATAACACTTTACTATCCTGGTTTGTATGCAGGTGCTACAGATTTAATTTGTGAACACAATGGAATGGAAACTGTTGTAGATTTTAAACAAGCCAATAAGCCTAAGAGAGAAGAATGGATTCAAGATTATTATTTACAAATTGCAGCTTACGCGATGGCCCACGACTACATTCATAAGTCGCAGATTAAACAAGGTATAATAATGGTATGTACTCCTGACCTATATTACCAAGAATTCAAGGTTTCTGGGCCTGAGTTAAGACGATATAAGCATGAGTTTTTAAAAAGATTGGACAGCTATTATTATTTAAAAAATGATTATAAAGAAGAAGCACATATAGATACTAATGAATTATTAGAACAATTTGAAAAGGAGGCAAAAAAATGAGGGAAAGAATCTACAAAGCACTGGTTAGTAGATACCACAGCGAAATGGAAGACGGTCTATTAAAAATAGATATGCTTTTAGTTAACGCTGGCAGTAATTCTGTAATGGTAGATCATTCAGATATTACAGGTGAGGTTGATAAGTTACTAGCCAAAGTAGCTAAAGCTCGAGAAAAAATAGAACTTCTCAAGAAATATTACAGCACTAATTAAGGCTTAAAGTTGTTTGAATTATGTTCAAAATAAGGCAGACATCTCTATATAGAGATGTGGGAAATAAATTTATTTTTAAAATAAAAAAAATTAAAAACACTCAAAATATGTCCAAATTGACTATTATCGTTGATATATATAGCTAAAGTATGGACACTTTTTGGACAGAATTTATTTAAAAAGTGTCCATAACAGTATAGTCAAATAAGTGAGCAATACCAACAGGTGTATGGGGTCGCGCGGAAATTTTCTGTTTTTGAAAAGTAGAATTATCTGTCAGATCTCTATATAGAGGAGTAATGAAACGTAAGAAGTCTAAATATAAGCATATTACTATTAATAAAAAGAAGTTTTATTTCTACAAGATATCCTGGCTTGACATCACCGGGGATGCAGGGCATGCTACACCTGATGAGTTCGATAAGTTCGAATGCTCAAAGATGGTTACGTTTGCTTATGTTTATAAACGTACGAAGAAATTCCTTTGGACTTTTGCGAGCTATGACGAGAAGGATGAGGCTTATTCAGATAGGAATGTCTTCCCTTCAGGGGTCATAACTGAAATGAAAAAGATTAATGTTTGAACCAAATAAAATTATGTTGTTGGGCTGGACTCTGGTGCTTTTGGCGCTGGCGTTTTCTCTGCTTTTGAATGTGTATTAGATGTGGCCTCAGTCTGAGTGGATGCAACTTTTTTTAGCGTGGTTTGTTCTTTCTCTTTTTTATTGGCTAATGATCGCACTTCCTGTTTTATCTCTTCGATAGGTTTGGCATCTAGTATAGGGCTGTACTCATCTATAATTTGTTTCATTCTATCTTCTAATTCTTTCTCTGTTAAATCTTCTAGCTTACCTGTCTTAATAATTTTCTGTTCTATGTATAGACCTGCGGCCTTACCTCTAGCTACTTCCGCATTAACAGCTGATGAAAAGCTTCCTTTCTTTAGGGCTGCTTCTCTAAGTCTGGCTAATTCTTTGATGTGCCTCTCAAAATCTATGGCGTATTTATTTTGTACCTCTTCTCGTAGTTCTCCAATGTACTGGACCACCAGGGGATATGTTTTTGGATTCCTTAATTCACTAGCTCTTACTCGGGCTGAGTCTTCAGCATAGCCAGCTTCCTTAGCACATTCGTAAGGTGTCATTCTGCCTTCATTGTATACATACAATTCAGCAAAACGTCTTTGTGTATCGGTTAATCTCTTTGGTACTCCCATACTTGACTATTACAGTAAGTTAGAGTACAAGTCAATTATGAATAAAGATATATCAGACGAAGAAACATTTGCTCAGAAGATAGCACAACAGCAAGACGCTGGCTTAACAGCTGATCAAAAGCAGTTAGTTTCAGATGTGGAGAAAGCTATTACTAAACATAAGAAGGGCACGTGTACGACAGCTGCCATGAAGAAAGATCGAGAGTATGATTATCATAAGTATTGGAAAGATCTATATGAGAAAGAACATAAATTAAGAATAGAGGCCGAAGGTGAAATGCATTTAGTTAAAGCTGTTGGAATGAATAGTCCTGAAATGAAACAAGCTATTGCTAATATTAAAGAATTAGAATTAGGTTTAGCTAACTCACTTGAAGTTAATGAGTCTCATCAAAAATTAAATGGAAAATTACAAGTTCGCTTGACAGAGTTAGAACAAGAGAATATAGAGCTACATGCTGACAATAAAAAGTTAGCAAACCAAGTCGAAGACAAGGTAAATCAACTTAGAAAATCAGGAGTACTTTAATGACAGTTAGTTGTCAGGAGTTAGAAAAAATAATTAGAATGTTTAATGACAAGAGTACTGTTGCTAAAGAAGCTAGAGTTTCTGTTGAGATGCCAGACAAGACTATGTGGGACGTTTCCCAAATCTTACTAGCTCAAAATAAAATCATTGGCGATAGAGAAACACACCGAATTATAATTAGAGTTATTAAAGAAGTATGTCCCCCTGGAAAGGTTATAGGCATACTGTAATTACTCTAAATATGAAATGGCACCTGAGAGAAAATTATACCAAGATCTCAAACGAAATACTCCCAAAATTTTATGGAACAGGGTTGAAAATCTTGCTGGTATTGGCCTCCCTGATCTATTGGGGTATAATCCTTCTGGCCACTTTTTCACTGTTGAATTAAAAGTCACGAAGAGTAATTCTATTCGTTTTTCACCACACCAAATTGCATTCCATAAGACACATCCTAATAATACATTTATCTTAGCCCGGACTCTTGGTCAGGGCTCTCTGAAACTTGTTCCAGGATCCATGCTTGATGATCTATTGAGGGATGGCTTTGCTTGCTCGTCCGTTGCTTGTGTATCTTGGCCCACTGTGCTTGAGCGTCTGCTCGCTTGTTGATTGCTTGTTGCTTGTTGGTTCTTCTGGCTGGGGGTCCCTATCCCCTGGAGCGCCACTGCCTGACACAGGTCTTTAATGGGTCTGACTCCAGGGTACTTTCGAGCGGCTCGCTTTGAGCTGTGCACAATGTGCACGTTTCGCGCGTTTGTTATATGGGTCGGGCCTACAAAGCGGCTTCGCTGCTGCACCTTACCATTAGTCCTATGATATCCCAGACTGGACCTGCTGTCAAGCTTGTTGCTTGCTAGTTGCTCGCTTGTCCCTCGTTCGATGAACGAGGGATACGTCTTCCTCCATTCCTCATGGAATGGGTAAATAGTTTTAAGAGGCCTGCGGCCTCCGTGTTTAGTGTTTTTTGTATTGGATTTCATAAATATCTTTATTCCAGCATGCGCGACAGCTGCCGCATTTCATTTCTTGTTCTGGCGCCGGGCATACGTGACCTGCGCGCGGCTTCGTCACGACCGTGGACCAGTGAGACCAGGCATTGCCCGGGACTGTGTCATTCTTAGCATTCGATAGTCTAATAATTAAATTAGGCGGAATTGTGGAGCCCTTCAGTGGCAGGTATTTGCGCTCCTGTGTTGGCAGCCAGTGCATAGTATCTGGCGTGAGCTCACAGACCCTGAAGATCTGCTGCAGGTGCCAGGCGCTCTGGATATCTCCTGAGTCGTGCCAGCGGAAGTGCTTAATACCTGTGATCAGTGTCACCATTGCCCGGACCCATTGCGGGTGCTCGAGGCTCTTCAGTCGTCGCTCTAATGCGTCCTTCACATTGGGAAATCTATACCGGCCCTTCAGTGCGTAACAGCCTGAGCACGGCGTGCCTTCAACCTTGGCCAGAATCTGGCCAGTCTGGCACATGGACGCCGGCAGGTTATATGAGCCTTCAGGCATCTTGCCAGGTGCGCTCAGTCCGCCGGTGATCTTGCTTGCTTGTTTTTTGTACATACTATCCTTTCTATTGCTTGCTTGTATCTTGTAATTGTGGCGCTTGTTTGTTAATTGCCCGGGCGCCTTGCGGCGCCCTGAGCGAATGGAATTAATTCCATAATGCGGATCTAACCAGTCCGCCATTAGAAGCCTGGTTAAGGCATTCCAAATATTCCGTGTCATCCATACCCAGGTTGTCCATGCAAAAATGCATTTTGTCCTGCTGCGTGCCGCCACGACGGGACGCCAGCATCTCCACAGCCTGGTCCAGGATCTCTTGACGTCGAGCTCCGCCACGCTGGAAAATGGGTTTTAAAGTGCGAGAAGACATATCCTATTATATCCCAGATCTCAGGACCTGTCAACCTTCTTGCTCGCTTGTTTGTCGATGCTTGCTTGTTTATTTTTTACTTTAAATATTTTTCCGCCGGTGCTTGATCCTCCGTAGTACTTAGGCGGCCCTATAGAGTCTAGAAATTTTTTGCACTTTTTAACATAGCTCGGCGGTAGATCTTCATCCGCCGAGATAAAATATCTTAATAAATTAAGATTAGTCAAGCAGCACCATATACTCACGTGCAAAATGCTCTCTGAAAAAATCTATTCCATTGCGCACTAGTTGCCAGTCATCCTGGTGTTCACTGATCCCTGGTGGTTGAGCTGTGGCCCTGTCTTTACTCTCAGCCTTCAGATTCAGTCGAATGACATGATCATATATCACAGCTGCGAACTCGGGTAACTGGATCGACTCACCGCTGAATGGGTTCTGTCTCGTAACCATCTCCGTGCTTAATTCACCATCTTTTAAATCATATGGCAATTTAAGCTTTTTGTTTTTGTACTCTATTACTTTCATTGTTTCCTCCATTGTTGTGGTGATTTGACAAATTTATCGTGCGGAAAATCACCAAACGAGCACATCAAAATCATCCTATCATCTCCGGGATCACCTGTCAACCCTGTGTGTGCTTGTGCGTCCATGCTTGCTTATATTTTTTCTTTTTTTCTTTTTTTTAATCCAGTATCCGGCATCCAGGCGCATTGTTGGATCCTTGGCAATTTCAGATATTTTAACAGTTATATATTTCATAAATACTTTCTGGCCAAGCTGTCTCTATCGGCCGAATTCGTACAACTTGACCTCGGATCCGAGAGTGTCCTTGATATATCTAAAAGACACATGAGTTTCGGGTACAAGCCCCGTCTCAGATCCGAGCTCAAGGGCGCCACTACAGGGAATACAATAAATTGTTTCCTAATCGAGGCGCCAATGGCTTTTGCTTATCATCACTCAGCCGAACCGAGATATCGTCAGCAAATTCTATTAACTACACCAATAAATAATGGCTACTCCTACTAGCCCCATTATTGGGTAAAACCATAAACTTTCTATAATCATTACCTCCTATATAATGCTTGACAAAAGATAAGTCAAGTGATAAAAATTCATCAATGCAACAATTAACCGAAAGGACTAAAATGAGTAGAATAAGACTAAACCAAGAGTATCGGAACAAAATCGCAAATCGTATGCGAGTACACTTGGAACAAGAGAACACGCAAGAGAAAGAAAAATATTTACAAGCAAGGGAAGAAATGAAACCTTTGCAAGATATTACTTGGAAACTTGCTAAAGAAATAGTGAGCCGACACTATACTCCCGAAGATATTAAAATGGCTTATCATCTTCAAAACAAGTTTGAAAATGTGGACACTATTGCAAAAGATAGTTGTTTCCATTTTGGATATATGGGGGAACAAGAAAGTAGAGATCGAAACGACAAACCAATTATGGAACAGAAATATATTGAAAGTCATTTTGATTTTAAACTTGATGGTAATATTAATGGCGAGGAAAGTGGCAAACAAGATGATTTTGGTTATGCTTACTTTCGTGACGAGTTAAAAAATCGTGACGAGTGTAATCCCGATATTAATATTGAGATGAAAGATAAGGACAGAAACCCTCATCAAACAAAAATCCAAGATGCTAATAATAAATATCTTGGAACTAATGGTGGTCGTGATAATCAAACCTCTTACGCAAGGGAGTGGAATAATGATTATGTCCTCGATTTAATTGGTCGTGAATACTGCCGAGATAGGTCAATCGCTTGTACTAAAGATGAATACCAAATCTTAATGTTTTGGCAATCTAAAAAAGGTCAATTAATTACTTGTCATCAAAAATGGATTGAGAGTGTTTTAAATCAAATGAGAGAAATTAAACTTGGTTTGAAAGGTTATAAATATTTAGACGAAGCGTTGGAACTTTCAACTGAACTCGGCTTGAATATTAATGACGCTGAAATAATCAGAACGAACTCAACGGGCTTGGTTATTTACAATCCTAAAAATCTTGCTGAAAGAATAAAAGGTATGAAGAATAAAAACATATCAAGAGAAGATAAGATCAAAGCAAGACTACAATACAATCAACAACAATCACAACAATAATAACACTTGATTTTAAAAGTTATATCCCTTATAATGAGGGATATAACTGAAAGGACAAACTATGAAAGAAATAACAAAGTTACCCGATAATTTTTACATAACTTATTATGCTGATAAGCATAAAAAGATTATAACTCGAAAAGGTTGTTGGGTTAAACCCGATACAGAAATGGACGAAATGCCAATAACGGGCAAAGTTTTTGTATCTTCAAAAGGTCAAGTCTGTTTTATCTATTGGGATAAAGACGCTGAGCCAAACGAAAAAGGAAGCCAATGGCGTATGGCTAAAAATCCAATGAGAGTGAGGGCGATATGAAACCTTGGGCAACAATGAAACAATTACCAGAATATCTTCAGCCGAAAATACTTTCGGCTGTTGCATATGTTCATAAGGCAGCACCCGATCTGGATAAAGCAGTTGAAAGAATAAACACATTACAAGAACATTTATCTTCAAAAGAAATAATGTGGGTTATGAGTTTATTAACTTTCGAAAAGCTTTTGGATATTGTTAAAGATAGTCCAGAATTCAATGACTATACTAAGACAATGAAAGAAAGGACAATACAATGAGTGCGATGAAATATTGCCAAGGACCAAAGTGCCATACTTATAAAACAAAAGACAGAATACGAGGACCGAAAGGCGCCAAGGTTTATCAAACTAGAAGACGATCAAGCTTCTATTATCTTGGTGGCAATGCGTGTTCAATGAATTGTCAAGGCGATTGGTTTGATAAGTTTGGCGAGCGAGCGGTTGATCACTTCGGAAGAATACACGAGCCAATTAAACTAACAGAAGAAAATGCTTGGTATAAATATAGAGATTGGCGAGGTAATAGCCATTACTTTGTTAACCAATTAAGTGACCAACACATACCAATCACACAAGAACAATATCACGATAAGAATTTAGTTCGTCCATAACTAAACACCCAACGCGGCTCACGCCGCGTTGGGGTCCTTATCCAACCCAAAATTTCCCCCGACCAACGAC
>VTLG01016701.1_pt1 | contig 19915 bp, 19 predicted proteins | sample 4694571 | NCBI WGS metagenome assembly VTLG01 (sample SAMN12604809, study PRJNA352737) | marine metagenome | biome: ENVO:00000447; feature: ENVO:00000209|ENVO:00000569|ENVO:01000036; material: ENVO:00002151; isolation source: viral sequences binned using virsorter ... | reverse complement strand
GCCATATTGTGCAATCACAATGCCAACATGTCATTTAGAAGTACCAACTCATTCAATTGAGGAAGTAATTTCAATGGAAACTAATTTCCATGCGTTACCGAGCGACTTTGACTCAACAAATGAAATCACAACATTTACATTTACAGGAAAAGACGTTAACGCATAACAACTAGGCTGTTAGGGCGGTATCCCCGCCCTAACATTTTTTAACAAACAATAATAGGAAACAACCAGCATGAATGAACAAATAGCAAGAACGCCAGTATCCCTGGCAAGTTTGATGACACCCAGCAAAACAGTTTCAATAGATTTTCCAGATATGGAAGGTTTTACAGTTCAACTTACATACTTAGCAAGAGAAGAGCTTCTTAAAGTTAGAAGCCAATGTTTAAAACAAAAGTTTAATAAAAAAACAAGAGCTTTTGAAGAAGCACTCGATGAAGATAGATTTTTAGAAGTCTATGTAAAAGAAGTAATTAAAGGTTGGAAAGGTTTTAAGTATAAATATCTAGAAGAAATACTCTTAGTGGATATTGGAGACTTAGATCCAGAAGATGAGCTCAAATTTAATCAAGAAAATGCAGAATTACTTATGAAAAATTCTCCAGATTTTGATACATGGGTTACTGAATCAGTAGGTGATCTCGAAAATTTTACCAAGAACAAGTAGCTTATATTATAAAGCTACTTGAAAGATATTTTAATGTAAATTCTCAATTTAAAAATTATGAGGAATATATAGCAGTAATGGAAAGATTAGGGAGAGAACCTGATCCAGAAAAAGCTCCATTAGAAGTACAGGACTTCCCTCCTGAAGTACAATATGCTTTTCTTATTCACAGTCTAATGCCTGATAGGTGGGACGGTATGAATGGAGTATATATGGGTAAAGATTGGGCAGCTTTAGGAAGTTTATTAGATATTTTTAAAATAGATAATAAACAAGAAACTGTTCATTTTATTAAGTACATAGAACATTATAATACAAGACAAATTAATGATAAAGCAGAAAAACAACGAAAAAGCGCAGAGATAAAAACTCCGCCAGGCACAAATATGGTTAAAGGATAATGGCAAAAGGTAAAGGAAAAAATACAGTCGGCATCAATATGGATATTGATGACAATGGTACTTTAAGAAAAACAGGTAAAAAAGCTAAACAAACCGGTAAGGACATGAAAGGTATGACTGATCAGGCACATAGTGCTGATCGAGCCATGAAAGGAGTCAGTAGACAATCTTCAAATACTACTAAAAACTTTTCTAAAATGTCACAAGGGTTGACAGGTGGACTTGTACCTGCTTATGCAACATTAGCGGCTAACATATTCGCATTAGGAGCTGCTTTTAGATTTCTAAAAGATGCAGCTGACTATAGACTTTTAATGGAAGGTCAAAGAGCTTATGCTGCAACAACAGGAGTTGCATATAAAACTCTTACAAACCAGATTATAGAAGCCACAGCTGGTCAAATTACTTTTGCAGAAGCTGCACAAGCAGCTGCTATTGGTACAGCAGCAGGATTAAATGCTGATCAATTAGAAAGATTAGGAAATGCTGCTAAATTGGCTTCTATTGCACTAGGTAGAGATGTAACAGATGCTTTCAATAGGTTAGTAAGAGGTACCACAAAGGCAGAACCAGAACTTTTAGATGAATTAGGTATTATACTTCGTTTAGATACTGCATTAGAAAAATATGCTTCAAGACTTGATAAAAATAAAGAAGCATTAACTCAATTTGAAAAATCACAAGCGATTACTAATGATGTATTAGAACAAGCAGAAAGTAAATTTGGAGCTATTGCGATGATAATGGAGCCTAATGTTAATCAACTTAATCTAATGGCAAAAGCTTTTGATGATATGACTAATTCTCTAAAATTAGCTATAGCACCCACAGCAGAATTCCTTGCTACTTTCTTTAGTGAAAATGTTCTTGCAGCTTCTGGAGCTTTATTACTGCTTGCAACTCCTATAATTAAAACTATTATACCTTCCTATGACGAATTTGAAAAGAGAACAACAGTCAATTTAGAAAGACATAAACAAAAAATAAATGACGCAACAAATGCAATAAATTTATATGGTAATGCAGCTACAAGATCACAGATGAAAGGAGCCCAAGCTTTAGGAGCCTCTACAACAAGTCTTCAAGGAATGGCAGGAAAGTTAGGAGCAGGAACAAAAGGAACAGGATTAGCAGAATTACAAGCTGGAAGAGGTATTACTCCACGACAAGCAGCTAATATTAAATCTCAAATAGCAAGAAATGTCGGTCAATTTAAAAATATGGACGCAAAAATTAAGGCAAACTGGCTTAAAACTCTTGATGAGATGTCAGCAGCCCATAAACAATATACAGGAAAAACAAAAGTAGATTTAAAGAAAATGGGATTAAATTGGAGGTTGTATTGGGAGAAAATTAAATTACAAGGAGAAAAAACTTATTCAGCTTTAAAAAGAGCACAAATGAAATTTATGAAAGCTTTTTCTATAGCAATGAGTGCAATATCTTATGCTAGTATCGCATTTTTAGCTTTTGGAATGATAAAGGAAGGAATAGAATGGCTTAGAGGGTATGGTGATAGTGCCTCTAGAGCGGAATCAGAAATTGCGAAAATGCTACGTACGCAAAAAGATTTAAATAAAGAAATTGCAGACATGATGGGAGGTAGAAAAGCATTAAGAGATATTGATGCGCCTTGGCAAGATCAAATTAAAATGGCAGGTAAAGCTTTGACTTCAGCAGCCGTTGGGCCTGGTCTTGAAAAAATGGCGAGACAACAAGCAGAAATAGCACGGCGTGGCCCTGCGGATCTAAGCATGCAAGGGACTGCCAGAGAACAAAGAGGTGTATTTGAAGGATACCTGGAAGGACCTGATTCGGCTATGGGTATATATAATGCTGCTAAGCTAAAAGAAATTGCTCCCACATTGACTGAAATAATGGAGCGTTATGAGAAAATAGGGAAACCTATTAAAACTGCAGGTGACTTATCGAGTGCATATGCTCAGTATGGTCACGATACAATAAATATGGAAAGAGAATTAGCAGAGGCTCAGGATACATTATTAATAAGACTTAACTCAATGGTGGACGAATATCCTTTCTTAAAAGAGGTAATTAAAGATGTGGAAGAAGGAAAGTTTAAATTAACACAACAAACTGATCAAGAAATTATAGGGTATCAAAATGCTTCGGCAGCAATATCATCTTTACAACAAACTGCAGATAAATATAATAAAACTCAATCTGACTATTTAGGTTTTACTGGAAATAAGCATTTAAACTTTTTACAAGATGTAACAGAAAGATATGAAAAAATGCAACAAGTACAAAACGCTCCCGATGAATTTAAGTTCATAAAAGATGAAGAGACTGGAGAGATTACAAAAAAGAAAAACCCAGAGTGGGTAAAATGGAATACGGCCACAAAAGCCTTTGGGGAGTATAAAAAGCTTTTAGAAGGACATGTTGAAGGAGCAATAGCAACAGACGCACAAGTTAGAAACTACAAATTGTTAAATGCAGAAATAAAAGGATCAATGATTGGGGCTACTGATTATGGTAAAAAATTACAACAATTAAATAATATAAAGGCACAAGAAGCGAAAATTGACCAATTAAGAGCAGATTTAAGATTTTTAGAGGCTTCTGATTTTGCAGCACAAGGTTATGCAACAGAAAGAGAATTTGAGAATAGAAAGTCTCAATTAACGGATGAAATAAAGTTAACTAGTCAACTAAAAACTAATTTAGAAGCAACAATAGATCCTCTTAAACAGATTGGAACAGCTGCAGCAACAAATATAGAGCAAGGTTTAGGAAATGCAATGATGGGTGTAATAGAGGGTACTAAATCAATGAAAGAAGGCTTCTTAGAGATGGCCAAAGCAGTATTACAAGCAATAGCACAAATTATAGTAAAATTAATAGCTATGAAAGCAATAGAGGCAATGGGATTTGGGTTTGCAGAAGGAGGAGTTATTCCAAGAGCAAATGGTGGTTATATGTTTGGGGGAAGAAAGCCAAAAGGTTATAGATCGGGTGGAGTAGTAACAGAGCCCACATACTTAGTAGGGGAAGGCAAATATAATGAAGCAGTAGTACCTTTACCAGATGGAAGAAGTATTCCTGTACAAATGTCAGGTGGAGCAAGTAATGTTTCTGTAAATGTTAATGTAGCTTCTGATGGTCAAACTACTAGTTCTTTAACTCAAAATAACGGGCAGCAAGCAGCACAACTTGGTAGAGCAATTTCTACAGCAGTACAAGAAGAGTTACTTAAACAACAAAGGCCGGGCGGAATGTTAAGCCCGTATGGACCATAATCATGGCAATAGGATTTACAGATTTAACAAGCACTAATAGAAAGCCTGATAAAGGCATGACTAGACAATCTCAGCCTAAAGTTTTTAAAACAGAGTTTGGAGATGGGTATGAGCAAAGACTTGCAAATGGTATAAATAACCTAGCAGAATCTTATGGAGTATCTTTTAGTAATAGAACTAAAGAAGAAATAGATGATATAACAGCTTTTTTTGAAAATAAAGCTGGAGTAACAAATTTCAATTTCACAATTCCAGATTCTAATAACTCAGGAGAGACAACTGTAAAGGTTGTGTGTGATAGTTGGTCTCAAGCGTATAGGTATGGTGATTACTATGGTTGTACAGCAACATTTAGAAGGGTTTATGAAGCATGACCGATGTAGTAAAAGACGTACAAAAGCAAGATCCGGGTTCAGCTTATATAGAATTATTTGAGCTAGAAATTGGAACAAATTCGTATGCTTATTTCTTTTCAGGTTTAGAAGCTGATTTATCAACTATACAATTCAGAGACTATTCCAGTCCTGGTACTATTAGAACATATACAGCACTTCCTTTAATGATTGAAGGACTTAACTTACAAGCTGCAGGACCTAGCGCAAGACCTACCCTTACAGTAGCAAATGTTTTATCAACTTTTAGTGATGCATTAGGTGGAATCACAAACGAAGATCTTTTAGGTAAAAAACTATACAGAAGAAGTACTTTATATAAATATGCATATGGGCAGTCAGGAGATTCAAATCCTCCTGTAGAATTCCCTAGACAAATGTGGTATATAGATAGAATCGCAGAAAAAACCCCTATTCATGTTCAATTTGAATTAGCTTCTGCGTTTGATTTAGCAGGGGTTCAACTACCAAGAAGAAATGTGATTGGTGGTAGATGTAACTGGAAATATCAAGCAGGCTCTAAGGATATTACTATTGGAAGTAGAGTAGGTGGTTGTCATTGGGATAGTTATAGTCGTTTTAATGATACTGATGGTACAAGTCGTACTGTTTATTTTAATCAAAAAGATGAAGAAGTAGTAAGCTCGGCATTAACCTTTAATACTAGCTATACTAGCATAACTGTAGGATTTTATTATAAAGTTGCCAAATCAGGACTAGTGCAGATTAATGCTGATGGTAGTTTTACTACTGCACAAAGTAGTTTTGATTACTGGCAAGCAGCAGTAACAACTAGTCAACCAGGTACTCCTTCCGATAATAATGTTAATTTTAAAAGAATAAGAGTTTATAGTGCTTATAGTGCAAGTACTACTTATAAAGCTTATACTGATCCAAATTATAATGAGTATGTAACTCACGATAGAGGAAGTGATGATGATGCGGATAGATTATGGCAAGTAAAAAGTACAACACAATATGCAAGTGCTCATGATGCTACTCCTACTTTTAATAAATATTGGCAAATAGGAGATAGATGTTCAAAAACACTAACAGGTTGTGCACTAAGATTTAAGTCTCAGTTTGCAAGTATTGATGGCAGTACAAGAAGGAAAGCAGAAGATGGTAATGCTGTTCTTCCTTTTGGAGGTTTTCCTGGATCCAGAAAGTTCTCATGATTATAGAGCCTCATTTTGAAACTATAGTGGATCACTTTAATACTGTATATCCAAGAGAAGGTTGCGGTGTAATAGGAATACAAAAAGGTAAGTCAAAGTGGTTTCCTTGTAAAAATGTAGCAGAAGATGATGACGATTTTGTAATTGATTCAAAAGATTATATTAATGCAAGTTATCAAGCAGATATAGTAGCAGTGGTACATAGTCACCCTGATGCAAGTCCAGAACCAAGTGAAACAGATGTTAAGCAGTGTAATGGATTAAATCTTGATTACTATATAATTAGTATACCTGAAATTCAACTTGAACATTTAAAGCCAAATCGCAAAGACCTACCCTTAATTGGTAGAGAATATGAATTTGGTGTGACAGATTGTTTTTCATTGGTACAATCATACTATGAAAAATTCGAAATTGACATGCCAAGATATGCGTTTGAAGATAACTGGTGGGATAAGGGACTTGATTACTTTGGAGATTTATGGCAAAATTATGAAGGCTGGAGCGAAGTGACTGATGGAAGTTTGCTCAAACATGATTTAATATATTTTAATGTCGAATCAAATGTACCAAATCATTGTGGTATATATTTAAATGATGACTTATTTTTACATCATGCTTATAACAGATTGTCCTGTAGAGAATTATTATATCCCTTTTGGGGTAAGTTTAAAACGAAAATTTTGAGAAACGAAAAATGCAAACAGTAATATTAAAAGGAGAACTAGGAAATCGCTTTGGAGAAAAGTGGAATGTTAATTGCGAGAATCTTTTAGGTATATTCAAGTTAATAGAATGTCAAAGAGAAGGCTTTAGACCTTATATGTTAGAGTGTCAAGAAAATGAAATAGATTTTAGCATACAAAGAGGTAATGAGTATATAGAAGATGAAAGTGAGTTACTTATGTCCGTAGGAGATAAAGATATAACTATCACTCCAGTTCCTAGAGGTTCAAAAGGTAATGTAGGAAAACTTATAGCTGTAGCTTTATTAATATGGGGTGGATATGCTTTAGTGCAAGCTGGAGTTGCTGCGGGAACTACCGCAGGAGGTATGGGTGTGGGAGCTTCTGCAGGTACTTGGGGGGCTTCTGCAGGTGGTGCTTCAGTAGGAGTAGGACTTCAAGCAGCTGGGTATGCATTAATGTTAATAGGAACCTCAATGGGACTAAGAACAATTAATGAAATGTTAATGCCCTCATCTGACCAAGATGATGAAGACGATTCTCATTTATTTGGCGGACCAACCAATAATACTGCAGAAGGAGTACCAATTCCTATAGCATATGGAGAAATAATAGTAGGTGGAGTTGTTATAAATGGTAGTTATACAGCTACAAAAGGAAAGAGTTATGGTACGGCTAATCGAGTTGCTCATGTTAGAGATAGTCAAAATACAAAAGGCGGAGGCGATGTCTCCAGTATGCATAAATAGGAAATAATATGCCAGGACCAGGAGTAACCCGAGAAGAAATTCTAATAGCACTAGGATTAGATGCTAATGGTAATCCTACGTCTCAAACTAATACTAGCAGATATAAAAGTGGTGAAACAGAATCAAGAGCTGTAGTATTTGATGCTATATCCGAAGGAGAAATCCAAGGATTAGTAAATGGAGAGGCTAGTGTTTATTTAAATGATACTCCTATAATAGATAAAGCTAATGCTTTAAAATATTCTCAGTTACTAACTACTTCAACAACTGTAGCTAGTAATACTACAGTTACAATATCTAGTGATGCAATGGACGACCTTGATACTACAGCAGGAACCAGACTTATAAGAATATCTAAAGCGGGTAAGGACGGAGCTTCTGCAGACCCAGATACAACTTTTACAACAGTAGCAGGAAGTAGAACAATAACAGCAAGTGCTAGCTTTTTTACTTCAGATATGGCAACAGGCACAGTTTTAGACGATGGGGCTTCAATTATTCATATAGCAGGAGCTGGAGATGCTCATGGCGGAGAATATGTTGGAAAAATCATAAAATACACTAGTGCTACACAAGTTACAGTTGATCCTATCCCTCAATATGATACAAGCGGAAAAGCAGGAGTTTTAGATCATGTAACTACTATTTCAAGCTATAATGTTGCTAACAATACAGTAGTTGTAGCTACAGCGCCTGTAACAGCAATTACTGATACTCCTACTATTATTTATCCTCCTGCGCTCGACCCTAGTACAGATACAACAGGTAGCAGTCTTAAAAGAAATTTTGAGGATATCGCCCTGTCCTTTAGGTCAGGTTGGGACGATCAAACTTCTATAGGAAATAGTAGCTCAGGTATTCCAAATAGTGGGATACCTAATGCTTCTTTTGTTTATACTCCTAATACTAGACTTGACTGGAATTCAACTTTCGGCGGCAGTACTTCAGATACAACTATTACAGCAACAAATGTTGGAGTTCCAGATGCATCTGAAACTGATCAAATAAAATTAACAATAGAGATGCCTCAATGTTTTGCTATAAGTACTAAATCAGGAACTGAATATAATTCTTGGTTAGAATTTACTTGTGATTTTGAGTATTCAAGAGATGGGGGAAGTACTTACTCTACAGTAAGAGCTGTAGGACCTTCTAATAGTGATATTACAGGTAGAACAGGTGGAGTTCATCATTTTGACGACACTAATACAACTTCTTTACATCAAGGTTTTATAATAGGTAAAACAAAGAAACCATTTCAAGAAGAATACATAATTCCTGTGGAGCAATACAAACCATTTGATGATTGGCGATTAGTAATTCAAAGAGTTAATGAACCTAATAGGGCTAATGCACATCACGATAATATGAATGAAGCTTTCATTAAGCATATCGAATCACAAGTAACTGATAGACTAAACTATCCCCATACAGCAATAGGAGCCATAGCCTTTAGAGCAAAAGATTTTTCTTCTATTCCTAAAAGAGCTTATCATATAAGAGGGAAAAAGGTAAAAGTTCCTACTAATTATTTAACTAGAGAAGAGGTAGGATCAGATCAAGCTTCTTATAAAAGACACGTAACTTCAGGAGTAGCTCAAGGTACTTATCAAGATTGGGACGGCAACTTTAGAGGAGACACTTCTACATTTGCATCTACACATACTAATCATAATGTAGTATATTGTAATAATCCAGCATGGATTTTTTATGATATAGTTACAGATCCTAGATATGGTTTAGGACATATTGTGGATAGTAGTTTAGTAGATAAATATGCTTTATATCAAATAGCAAGATATTGTGATGAGTTAGTTTCTGACGGTAAGGGAGGATTAGAGCCTAGATTTACATGTAATGTTTACATTTCTAAGGCAACAGAAGCTTATAAAGTATTAAAAGATTTAGCTACAGCATTTAGAGGTATAACTTATTGGATGGACGGACAGTTAACTGCTGTTCAAGATAGACCAAAAGAACCTGTTTATACATTTACACAGGGTAATGTTATTGGGGGAGAATTTGCTTATGAAACTGTTTCAGAAAAAATAAGACCAAATCAAATTAATGTCTCATGGAATAATCCTCAAAACTTTTTTAGAAAAGAAGTAGAAATAGTTGAAGATGTAGATAGTATAATGAGTACAGGACGTATTATATCAAAAGGTAAAACGGCTTTTGGTTGTACAAGTAAAGCACAAGCACATAGAATAGGTAAATGGGCATTAGTCACCGATAAAATAGAAAACGAACTAGTAAAATTTAGTACTGGAGTCAATGCTGCAATGTTACGACCTGGTGATATAATTAATATACAAGACCAAACATTAGATTCAATACAATATAGTGGTAGAATAAAGGCAGGCACAAGCACAACAATAGTAACTTTAGATAGAGCAGTAACTATTGCTTCAGGATATACTTATACTTTACATTTAATATATCCTTCAGGTGGAGCGTATTTACAAGAAGAATCTGCAACTATAAATAGTACCGCATATGTTAGAGGAGATTTAGTTTTATTAGATGAAGATGGAGCAGCGATTGATACTCAAGCTAAAGCATCTAATGTTAAAGATGATAGTGATAATGATGTAATGTTATCATGGTCTGAAAATGTACGAGTCGAAAAGCAAACTATAACTACTTCTGCAGGAACAGTAGCAGCAGGTGGGAATATTACAGTTGGTTCTGCTTTTTCTTCTGCGCCTAATTCAGACGTTATATGGGCGATTTCAGGAGTAAATAGTACATCTAAAAAAGAAGTTACAGGTAATCCTATACAATATAGGATAATGGGAATTGAAGATCAAGGAGAAGGTACTTTTAATATTGCAGCAGCTTTATATAATGACAAAAAATATGATATTATAGAAAAAGACTATGTTATAAACTTAGATGAGAGAGAACAAATTCCAACAGCAGTATTAAGAGATGACTTAGTTCCTGCCCCTGAAGATGTAACATTTAATTTACAGAGAGTAGCTGCAACTGATGATCCAACAAATAGCATAGAACAACTAACAGGATCTTTAAAAGCAGTCATAAGTTGGGCTAAACCTTTAGAAACAATACTAAGTAATAGTATATTAGCTAGTGACTATGTTAATGAGGCTTTAGATGCTACAGAAACAGTAATTACTGTGGGAGACGCAAGTGGTTATGCCGCTACAGGATATGGAGTAATTGAACGAGGAACTACACAAGCAGAAATAGTTTATTGGTCTTCAAAGAGTGGTAATGATTTAACAGTAACTAGAGGGGCTTTAAGGTCCACAGCTAGAGCCCATAATACAGGAGTAAGTTTTACTGTTTTAAGAGCTTATGATAGAGTTTATAAAGCACTTCAAGGGTATGAAGTTAAACATAATTTTATAGATGGAGCAGAAACTCAAACAGCTGTTGGAGATTCAGTAACTACAATTGAAGTACCAAATGCAAAAGCGGGTACTTATACAGTTAGAGTAAGAACTGTTAATACGAAAGGAGCTTTTTCAGAATGGACAACTTTTGAAAACTCAGTAACTTCCCCATCAATAGCAAATACAGGTAATACCGATAAGTTGCCTATAGGGGGTTCAATATCTTCAGGAGTAACTATAGATACTTCTGGTAATTGGGACGTATCTACAAGCCCATATACCTTTGTTAATAATACAGGAACAGAATTTAGTATAACACAAGCTACTGCGGCTCATGCTCAGAGAAGACAATCTATGAGTGGATTAACTGATGGTAATACAGGTTATGTATTGTTTGATGCTAGCGCCTATGCCACTGATCCGTGGATAGGTATTGATAAGAAAACAGATACTGCATTTTATAAAGGTGGAGGCTCAACAACAGGAAGTTACAGCTGGTGGAAAGAGATTGGAGCTTCGAATGATGGGTTAACTTTATGTTCAGGAACAATAACTGTAGCTGTAAATAGTAATACAGTAACTGGTTCAAGTACTAGTTTTAGCTCAGATTTCTCAGCAGGAGACTTAATAAGACTTGGTAGTACTAATGATTATGCTTACAATACAGCAGCATGGTATGGAACGGTAGAAAAAGTAAATAGTAATACGGAACTCTTAATAACAGGAGTTGTAAGTAAAGCTTTTTCAGGGAAGTATGCTTATAAACAGTCTTTTAAACCTGATTTTCTAAAAGATGTTATAGTTTCAAAGGTAATAAGAAATTCAGCAAGTTCTTACACTTTAAATAATTATTTAACAGGGCCTGGAGCAGATGGACAAGCAGGAGAAGATGGAGATCCTGGTGAAGATGGGGACAATGGACTACGAACAGTTCATGGCTACTTATATTATGAAAAAACATCTAGTGTAAGTACTGCCCCAAGTGCTCCAAGTTATACTACATATACTATTTCTTCTGGAGACATAAATGGAGGAAGTGGAGCTACTGAGGTATTAGGTCTATCAGATACTTCTGCTGTCGATAAATGGACAAACCAGGCAAGAACACATACGGCAACTTCTAGTAATACACATTGGATGGTTCGATACTTTGGGACAGAAGCCTCGGCAGGCGCAAGTACAATTACAGTAGCTTATAGTAATGTAGTTAAACAAACAAGTTTTACAGGAGTAGTAACCTTTAGTGGCGGAACAACGCTAACAGATGGTACTAGTTCCAAAACCCCACTAGAAGCAGGAGACGTAGGCTCAAGTGGAACAACAGTAATTGATGGTGGAAGAATTGATACTGGGACTATAGATGCAGATAGAATAAGTACTTCTTTATTAAGAATAAATGGAACAAACTTTACAGGAGATTTAGGTGATGGTACTGTAGGTGGTTGGGACATTAATTCTAATGATATTTCTGGTGGTACTGGCGGTACATATATGGTACTAGATCAGAGCAATAAAAAACTAAGAATAGGAGCTAAGGCGACTTTAACTGATGGTAATACAGGAGTGCATTTAGGAACAGATGGATTAGCTATAGGAGCTAGTTCAGTATTTAAAGTAACTGATGCGGGAGTTTTAACAGCAACAAGTGCAACTATTACAGGAGCAATAACAGCAAATACAGGAACAATAGGTGGTTGGACAGCAACAAATGTTGCTAATAGAACTACTACTTCCGATTTAGTAACAACAGGTGGAAGTGGAAATCTTTTATATACTACTTATATATGGTTAGATTCTACAAACGGACAAATTGTAATTAGGGATTAAATTATGGCATCAAGAAATAGAATATTAATAGGGAATAGAGCGACAGGAGGATACGGGCTATATGTTTCTAAAGCTGATAGTGATGTATTAACCTGCGATCAAGATGAGTTATTATTTGATTCAAGAGAGTATAGAGGAACAGGACAAGTTTATGCAGGTGGTGGACCTTTAAATATTACGTCTGGTTCAGGTCAAAATTTTTTAACAACAGGTAGCAAAGATAATCTTGGGTATATACCTTTGGTTATTTGTAATGAAGATTATGCAGGGCATTATATGGCATCTTTTACTGGTGATGGGGTATCTAACGAGGAATTTCAAAGTAGGGTTGATGCTATAAAAACAACTTCTACTACAATAACTCCTATATACTTAAACTACAGTACAGGTACTTATGTTTATGAAGATAGAAGAAGTAGTGCTGAAGCTCATTATGGAGGAGATCAAGCGTGTACTAATTTACACTTTACGGTATTAAAAATACCTTGTGCATATGGATATATGAATGGAACTTATTTTTAATTATGGCAAATAGAGTATTAATAGGAAATAGATCATCAGGTGGATATGGTATATATGTATCTAAATCTGGATCTGATGTATTAACTTGTGATGTAGATGATTTAATATTTTCAAGCCTTGATTCTACAAGTACACCTTTTGCTGCTAATGGAGTGCTTCAAACTGTTCCTTTTTCGGGAGGATCAGGAGGAACTGAGCCAACTGTAAAAAATGACTTCGATTATAATGATACTACTGGTCATGAGATTGGTTTTCAAGATTTAGGAGATAATAATTTTGCTTATGTAGGGAATGCTCAACCATCAAGTCGTCCAACATCACAAGTAAAATATGGAGCAGTTTTTACAAGTACTGATGCTGATAGCACAATTTTAACTAATCACGATTCTTCCTTTGAAGGTACAATGGTAATCTTTAAAAGGCTAAGTTCAAGTTCACTATATTAAAATGGCAAATAGAGTATTAATAGGACCAAAAGGCGGAGAATATGGCTTATATGTAAGTCAAGATGGCGTTGATGTATTAACTGCAGATGGATTATTATTCGATTCTAGGACTGGGTCAGGTTGGAGTATTGCATCATATGGCGAAGATTCGTTTGATACATGGAATGAAGCTGACCATACAATAACTCATGGTTTAGGATACCCGCCTTTAGTAGCAATTAGATGGTCTCATACAATTACAAGTGGAAAATCAACAGAAGTTTATAATCCTTGTTGGGCATCACATTGGAAAGACCTTACTCCTGTAGATAAGGCTTATAATGGAGGCTTAAGATGGTATCATGCTCCTATTTCAGGAACTGATCCTTTTCCAGATAACTCCAATTCTATAGTAGTACAAAATATGGCTAGTACTTGGGCACAAGGTCTTATATACTATGGCTATATCATTTTTAGAGAACCAGATTATACTGGAGGTAGAGGAATATGACAATATATAATATATTTTATAATAGTGATAGAGAAATTTCGTGGTCAAGTACTGCAGGAGTAACTGATGCTATTAAAACAGAACAAAAAAGTGCTCATGGACTTGATCATGCTGCTATAGATTGTGCAGCAACTCCATCAGGTAATAAATTTTATATAAATGTAGCAAAAGACGACATTGTCGCAAAAACAGTTTTTAATCCTAGTTTTAGCACTACTACACCAGCACTTGACGCTACAGTTACAGTCACAGGAGTACCAGCAGGAACAGAAGTATTTTTAGACGGTACTTCTGCTGGAACTATGTCAGATACAACATTAACTTTTACAGCACAAGAAGCAGGAAGTTTTGCGATAGGTTTAAAAAAACAATACTATGTAGATTACATAGGAGAAATAACAGTTAAGAGGTATGGAGAATGAATGTAAATTTAACAAAATCAGGAGCCACATATAACACTAAAAGGGCTTTATACTATGCTTTTATTGAAGAACAATTGGATTTATTATACCACGATATAACTTCAGGTAAATTTGGAGAAGATGCAAAAACTTCTACTTTTTACTTAGGTAGAAAAGCAGTAAAAGACAAGTTCGCAAAATCTTAATAATGGTCGTGGCTATCAGCCACAATTTTATGTCTTAAGCCAAATCGCACATACTAGTAACGCAAAATAATCTTAAATTTTAGAGGAGGTGTCAAAAAATTTTTCTTGACATTTACCTCTAATTTTAGTATAATTTAAAGTAAGGAGAAAAATAAGAAAATGTCAGCAGCAACTTACAATATTGAGATTGATCAAGGTTCAGATTATAATATTACTATCGAAGTAAAAGAAGATGGTGATGTTAAAAACTTGACAACTTACTCGGCTCGGGCTCAGGCCAGATCGGATATTGAGGATTCAAGTGCAGCCTTTAGCTTCACTTGTACTATTCCTACACCTACCAATGGTAAAATTCTAATGAAATTACCTGCGAGTACTTCAGCAAGTTTATCTGCTGGAGAATATGTATATGATCTTGAAGTTTATACTTCAGGAGATGCTGTTGTTTCAAGACTTATGGGTGGCACAGCCACAATTCACAGAGAGGTAACTAGATAATGGCAACCACATTAACAATAACAGAAGGAGCAGGTACTTCGCTAACAGCAACAGGTACCTCAACAACTTTAACCGTAAATACTGCACTATCAGCAGCGGTAGCCGCTGATATGGTATATACTCCTTCGGGTAAGATGTCAGCAACAAATATGCAAGATGCAATTGATGAATTAGCAGGCGATGCATTTGTGCAGGCAGCTGCCCCAACAGGCTCCGAACTAGGAGCTGGAGATTTATGGTATGATTCAGATGATCATGAACTAAAAGTTTATAGAGATTCACAATGGCAAACTATTGCCGCAGCAGGGGGCACGACTGAAACGATGCTCACAATGGACGGAGGTTCATTCTAAATGGCTACAAATATAATTAAAATCAAAAGATCGACGGGGACTTCCGCGCCCTCGTCATTAAACGCTGGAGAACTGGCGTTCACAGGAGGAGCTGGCACACAAGGTAATAATGGACAACGTCTATTTATTGGTGATCCTGCTAACTCTAATGCAGTAACAGTAATTGGCGGAAATTACTTTACAGGTATGTTAGATCATGCACTAGGTACTACTACAGCAAGTTCTGCACTATTAGTTGATGCAAATAAATCAACTTCAGAATTAAGAACTGCCGCACTTTACTTAGGTACATCAGGTTCCGATACTGCGGTTGCAGCAACAGCTGCTGAACTTAATATAATGGACGGTGGCACTTCAGCTACTTCCACTACATTAGCAGATGCAGATAGAGTTGTTGTAAACGACGGTGGAACTATGAAACAGGTTGCATTGACTGACTTTGAAACTTATTTCGAATCAGCACTTGATACTTTATCAAATGTAACTACAGTAGGAACATTAACAACTTTAACTGTTGATAATATTAACATTAATGGTAATACTGTTTCTTCAACAGATTCAAATGGAAACATAACTTTAGCGCCAAACGGAAGTGGAGATGTTGCAATAACAGCAGACACTCTATCCGTAACAGCAACAGAAGGCGAGTCGGCAACATTAATGTTGTCAGCAGACGAATCTGATGATAATGGTGATGACTGGAGTATAATAAATTCAACTGGAAATACACTAACTTTCAATAATGATGCGTCTGGTTCTGCAGTAGCGCAAATAACATTAACACCAAATTCAACTGTTGCAAGTTCAACAACTGCAATAGCTGGTGCTGCTACAATAGCTTCAACTTTAGGTGTTACTGGAGTTATTAGTCCAACTACTCACATAGATATGCCAGATGATGCATACCTTAAATTGGGTACTGGAGACGACTTAAACATATATCATGACGGAACTAATTCTTATATCGCAAATGGAACTGGAGCTTTAAAAATAGCTACAGAAACTAGTGGTATAGCAATAACACTTGGTCATAGTACTTCAGAAGTAACAGTAGCAGATAATTTAACAGTTACTGGTGATTTAACAGTAAGTGGTACAACTACTACTGTAAATTCAACTACAGTAAGTGTTGCAGATCCAATCTTTGAATTAGGATCTTCAGGCTCTGATGATAACCTTGATAGAGGTTTAAAATTAAAGTATAACTCTAGTGGAGCAAAATTTGCTTTCATGGGTTATGACGATTCAGATGGAAAATTCGCATTTATACCAGATGCTACAGATACTTCGAATGTATTTACAGGTACTCAGGGTACTTTAAAAGCAAACATTGAAACAGCAGCTACAGGATTAACAGTAGGGGATTCAACACCTTTCTCAGATAGCTCTGGAACTTTAACACTTCAAAATATCGATGCTTTAGATGCTACAACAGAAGCAACTATAGAATCGGCAATAGACACCTTATCCAATCTAACAAGTATTGGAACAATCGGAACAGGAACATGGCAGGGAACAACCGTCGCTGTTGGTTATGGCGGAACCGGGATCACATCAGCAAGTACATCAGGATTTGTGATGACTTCTAATGGCTCAGGATTTGTAATGCAATCAATAGACGGGGGAACGTTCTCATAAGGAGATAACTCGTGGTAGATCAATTAATAAAACTAAAAAGGAATACCTCTAATACCAACGCCCCTGATACAGATGATATAGTAGTAGGTGAATTAGCAATAGGAGCTGTTGCTGGTAAACTTTATTTAAGAAAGTCAGACGATTCGATTCTGACTTTCTCAGACGATACCAATGTATCTACAACTCTGACCATAGCGGCAGATAGTGGGTCAAATGATACAGTCACAGTTGGTACTGACACATTAACATATAACGGTACTTCTAATCAAATTGGCACTACTGTGTCCAATAATGCTATAACTATAGCATTAGCAGATGACCCTGTAATAGGGGGAACTGGTTCTATTAGAGTGCCTGATGGTACAACAGCGCAGAGACCTGGTTCACCAGCTGCAGGTATGTTCCGATATAATACTACAGATAGTAAATTCGAAGGATATACTGATAGCTGGGGAGAAATTGGCGGAGGTGGAAGCAATACTTTCACTTATGATAGTTTTACAAATGCTAACTCTACAGACGGTAATAGTAACCTAACATATACACTATCACAAACCGCAGGTACTGAAAATAATTTAATAGTATTCATTGATGGTGTATTCCAGAATCAAGCAGCCTTTAGTCTTAGCGGAACAACTTTAACTTTAGCAGACGCATTAACAGATAATAGAACGATGACAGTTTATTCTGTCAAATCAACTGTAGCTGGAAATAATCTTAATAGCGATACTATGACTGGAGATGGTTCAGAAGATGAGCTATCTCTTACTATATCACCAAATAATAAAAATAATACTCAAGTATTTATTGATGGTGTATATCAAAATAAATCTACATATGATATTAGTGGATCAACATTAACATTCACTACACCACCACCAGCTAGTAGTGCGGTTGAATGTATGACATTCACTCAAACTGATGTAAATGAAGCAACAAGTGTAACTGCTTCTGCTAATAATTCAACTAATGAAACTGTTTATCCAACTTTTGTAGATGGAGCAACAGGGGCTCAAGGAATTGAAACTGACACAGGATTAACTTATAACCCATCAACTGGAGTACTAACTTCAACATCTTTTGCAGGTCAAGTAACAACTGGAGCTCAAACAAATATTACATCTTTATTAGCAACAGATATTAAAATTGGTGAAGATGATCAAACTAAGATAGACTTTGAAACAGCAGATGAAATTCATTTCTATGCTGCAAATGTAGAACAGATATATTTAGGTGATAATATATTTGGTCCACAATCTGATAGTGATGTTGATTTAGGTACTACTGGAGTACGTTGGAAAGATGCCTTCGTAGATTCCATAACAGTAACAGGTGAAGTTGATGCTGCTAGTTTAGATATATCAGGTAATGCTGATATTGATGGAACTTTAGAAGTCGACAATTTAACAATCGGTGACTCACAAGGCTCAGACGGACAACTACTAACTTCAACAGGAAGTGGTGTAGGGTGGGAAGATGCTCCCTCAAGTGGCACATCAATAGGAAAGGCAATAGTATTGTCTATGATTTTTGGATAAAAGAAAAAGGAGAAATAAGAAATGGCAACACCAAATTTAGCAAGCGTAGCAACAATTAATGGCTTTTGTGTTAATGGAGCAGTTACAACATCTAATCAAGATATTGTAGATGTAACTGCAGAATATGTTTACAAAATTAACAGTCTTATCATAGCAAATATAGATGGAACAAATGCAGCCACAGTAACAGTAAGTATAAGCACAGATAATGGTTCAAATTATCATGCTATAGCAAGTACTGTTTCTGTACCAGCAGACGCAACATTAGTAGTAATAGATAAGAATAGTGCATTATATTTAGACGAAACTGACTTATTAAGAGTAGTGGGATCAGCAAATAGTGATCTTACATATACAGTTTCAGGCGAAAAAATGACGGATTAACATGGCACACTTTGCAGAACTTAATTCAAGTAACGAAGTATTACGAGTAATCGTAATATCTAATGATGATGTAGATGCTAATGGTGGAGATTTGCACGCAGATGCAGAAACTTTTGTTGCAACAATAGTTCCACATTCAACAGGTGGAGTAGCTTGGAAACAATGTTCTTATAATAATAATTTTAGAAAACAATACGCAGGTAAGGGATATACTTACGATTCATCAAAAAATATATTTATAGCCGATAAACCTTATCCATCTTGGGCCTTAGATTCTAATGATGATTGGCAAGCACCAGTCAACAAGCCTGATGATGGCAAAATTCATTATTGGAACGAAACAGATAGAAAATGGGAGGAGTTAACTAATGGCTAGTGCTAATGGCGGAATAATAGGTAAAGATAATACACCAGTGGATAATGGTCAAGCTGAGAATATAAGTACATTTAATGCAAGTGGTACTTTTACAACAGGCTCGCAAACAACCTCAGTTGAATACTTAGTTATTGCTGGTGGTGGTGGAGCTGGAAGTGGTGTTTCTGGTGGAGGCGGAGCTGGTGGTTATAAGACAGCTAGTGGTTTCTCGGTTTCAGCATCAACAGCTTACTCAATTACTGTAGGAGCAGGTGGATCTGGAAGTGCCGCAGGAAATAGTTCTTCAATGAATGGTTCAAATTCAGTTTTTTCTACAATAACTTCTACAGGCGGTGGATACGGTTCAGGTTTCCAAGGTGCAGGAGCCGATGGTGGCTCTGGCGGTGGTGTTGGTGGTAGAAGTGGTCATGCAGACGGTGCAGGAGGTGGCGATGCATCGCCATCTGGTCAAGGTAATGATGGTGGTAATCGTGGTGGTGGTGGAGTTAACGCACTTGGCGGCGGCGGAGGTGGCGGCGGTGCTGGTGCAGTCGGT
>VTLG01014969.1_pt1 | contig 19919 bp, 20 predicted proteins | sample 4694571 | NCBI WGS metagenome assembly VTLG01 (sample SAMN12604809, study PRJNA352737) | marine metagenome | biome: ENVO:00000447; feature: ENVO:00000209|ENVO:00000569|ENVO:01000036; material: ENVO:00002151; isolation source: viral sequences binned using virsorter ... | reverse complement strand
TGGATATGAGACATTACAACGTAGAATTTCAGGTCAGCAAGATGGTATTTACTATCTAACTGCATTACGTGGTAATATTTCACCATTCCCAACTGGTGCTGGTATCACTAATAACTTTAAGAACTTTAAGTTCTCACAACCAGTCAGTAAATTATATCCTTTAGACTTTAGAAATGATCCTCTATGGTTTAAGAACTCTGGTACAACTCAGTCAGAGAAAGATTACTATGCTGGATTAATTGATCCTCCTTCTACATTCTCAGCTGCTGATAACTATACACATGGTCTTGTTTATGTTAATGACTTTAAGAACTCTGTAACCAGAGAACTTGTAGAGGACTTAACAAATCAACCTGCATTTATTACTAATACTTACAGTGGTGGAAACGCAATCAAGGCACAAACTGGTAATGCAACCTCTGGTTCTGAAGATCGTTTGATTCCTATTGCTGGTGATAGCACGGTTCTATCTGATCAACGTTACTACGTTGAACTTAGACGACCATCTATCGCAAGAGCAGGAAACCACACATTTGAATATCTCGGTTTCGGACCAGGTAACTATTCAACTGGTTTACCAGCTAGACAAGAAGTTGTACTTACACCTGAGGAAGATTTCTACGCACAGTCTAAGAAACAAGACGGTGGTATTGTATTCTACACTGGTATCAACTCACAAGGTGACTTGTATATTGGTAACAGAAGAATCAACGCTATCACTGGTGAAGAGACATTCATTGATAGAGCGACACTCGCAGATGATGGAGACGAGGATGACACAATTGGAGGTCTAGTTACTACATTTGATACTCCTGTAACATTTAACGAAAATATTACGGTTGTTGGTGGTGATGGACAATTAGTAAGTAATTTTGAATCTCCTGTAACTATTTCAGTTCAAGATGAAGACTTAAAACAGCAACGTGATTCATTAATTATTCGTTCTAATGTAAAATCTGTTGATCCTAATACTAATGAGCAACAAGATGAAGGTCTTGATGCTACTTCCTTCACTCCTAGAACTAAGGGTGACATTAGAATTGGTAAGAACAGAATACAATCTGCTATCTTCGGATTTAATTCTAGAGGAAATGGTCAAGAGTACAAGTTCCAGACACATACTGTTGGTGGTCTTGCATCTAACATTACTCCTAACCAAGATGATGACGTTGCTGGTGGCGGAACTTCAATTAATAAAACTGACCAAAATGTAAATTATGGTGGAGTTGCACCTAGTTCTGGTGATGTTCTCTTTAAGGGTGAAGAAGTTGGTAAGAACGGATCCATTGCTTGGGTACTTTCAAACTACTTCGCACAAATTCCTACTCTTAGCATTGACAATATTGTATTTGATGGAACAAATGTTGTTAAATTAGAGTTTAGAAACTTTAATACTGGCGTTGCTCTATCAAACTCTGATATTGGAATCACAGATACTTCTCAGATTAGAATTAAAGGTTACTCTGATCCTACTCTTAACTTAACTTGGTTAGTATATTCTCCACCTGGCGATGTATTCCAATTAACAAACAACTATGTTCATTTCCAAGTTAATGATCAGTATGGATCACAGACAAGAGCTTGGGAAGATGTTCTTAATGGATCTCCTGATGCTACCATTGAGTTCTCTAATGCTAACTTCAAGGAAGTTGGTGTATTAGGTGCTGAAGCATTAAGAACAGGAACAGAAACTATTGGTGACTATAAGTTAGGAATCAACACAGTTACAAGATTACCACATGATTCATATAAGAATGCATGGACTGGAACAGAATCCGATCCTCGTGCAAACTTAGATGTTGTTGGTAACGCATTTATCAGTGGTAGAACAACTGGTGACTTCTTACAGCACACAAACTTTGCTGATCGTGATAAGACTGCTGTTGATAACGCATTCTTAGTTGGTGGTGATAGTGCATTCCCTAATGATGAGGCAGTCTTACGTGTTGCTACTACAAACAATGGTCGTGTTGGTATTAATGTAAGCAATGCTGAACTAGACAGAGCTCTAGTTGTAGATGGCACATCTAGATTTACAGATGACGCTAAGTTTGAGCATGATATTGAAGTTAATGGTGACAATGGTGCTCTTGCTGAGGTAAGAACTTCTCAAACAACTGGACAGGTTAACTTATTCAACGATAGCAACTTTGTTGGTGGTGATAATACTGCTGGATTACATATCGGTGGTTATGCTAAGACTATCAGAATTGGTGATTACAATACCAGTTCTACTCAATGGATCTATCTTGGTGATAAGTCTACGGGTGATCAGTTTGTATACATCGCTAATACTGCTAATCATGCCAATATCTTTATTGGAAATCTTGCTCAAAATGCAGCAATTTCTAAAACAAAAATTGGTGGTGCATATGATCGTCTAGAGTCTTTATCCTTTGTTGACTTTGAAGTTAAGAGAACTAAGTTTGCAGGTGATGTAACCTTTGGTGCATTCAAACAACTTGGTGGAGACAGAACTAATCCTGAGCAGACTGTAACTCTATCAACCGAAGCAGGTATTGTTAGTTTCTTCTCTGGTAACACACAGACTATTGACTTTGGTATAAACGCTTCTGAAGTTAATATTGCTGGTCAAGGTGGTACAACTACAGTTAGAAACAACTTTGAAATTGATGGTGAAACCACATTCAACAGTAGTGTTAAACTATGTGGTGGTACTTCTTCTTACTCCTTTATTGGTGTTGGAGGATCATTAGGAACAACACCAATTGCTCATTTATCTGGTATTCTAGGACCTTCTAGTTTCAATCAAAACGTTGATATTGTTAATGTTTTAGAAGTTGTAGCTTCTGATCCAAATTATAATAGAATTGACACCGCTGGTTCTGCATCTTGGGGTGATGCAACATTCCAAGACATCAAGACTGGTGCAGGTCCTGAAGGAGCTGACTTACCAGCACTAACTGGTAAGCAATATTACTTACCACTATTGAACAATCCTGGCACATACTTTGCTGAAGGTGATTATATTTTACTTGATGCTCCTGTTGATTCAGGAACTGGGACTAGACCTGAAATTGTTCGTGTTGCAGTTGGTGGTTTATCAGGTGCAGAAGCGGCTCCATACTATTTGACAGTTGAGAGAGAACCTCTTGGTACATTCGCACCTCAAACTGACAATCATCCTGAGAATCCTACCAACAGAACTCCTGTTTACAAGTGTAACATTGCATTTGATGCAACATGGATTGAACAGGCAATTGATGGATCTAGAGGTGCAACTGGTGAAGAGAATGTTTACCTCTCAACCTTTGGTGGTACATTAACAGTTGGTAGAGATTATGTAATTATATCTCGTGAAGACACTAATGGTGACGGAGACTTCAATCAGGGTGAGATATTTAAACTTGCTACACCACTAGCAATTGTTAACAAGAAGTTTGAGATTCTTAATGGATGTCCTGGCGGTGATATAGTCTTCTCTATTGACAGTGTAACTGGTGAGACAATTATTGGTAATGATGGTATTACTGGAGAGAATGGTAAGTTAACTGTTAATGGTTCATTCAACTTTGTTGGTGGATGTAAGACAGCATCAGCTCAGGCGTTTACTGGTAGTATAGTAGCAACAACTAACACAATTACATCTATTCCTTCAGTAGAGGGACTTGAAGTTGGTGATTTTGTTGAACTTACTGGTAACGGCGGTACAGTCACACTTGATCAAAATCAATTCCCAACTGATTCTGGAAGTGTAAGACTAACTGATCCTCAGATTGTTAGTATTGGTGTTAGTTCAGTCACACTTAATGTTCCATTCTCAGGATCTGGTAGTGCAACTGGTGTAACATTCAATGCAACTAAAGATGAGAAGTTTAGAATTACTGATAGAGTTCGCGATATCTTTACTGTTGATGGATGTTCTGGTGACACAGTAATTGGTAACCCAAGTGGTACTGTATTAGCAAATAGATCTCAGTATGGAACTTCTGTTGCTGGACATACAGCTGGTGCGACAGTCTACACAGTTCTTAAAGATCCTAAGGTAGACAACGGTATTGCTACTACATTTGTCAATACTGTTACAACTATTGCAGATAATGCCACAACACTTCCTGTTGATGACATTACTAACTTTGAAAATGGTGACTTTATCTTTGTTGGATTTGGATCTGGCGGAAATGAAGAAATCATGCAGATCAATGGAACTCCTCAAGCGAGTGGAACTGCACCTGCTGGTAACTTACCTGTTACTCGTGTTAGTGGTCTATCATATGTTCCTGGCACACCATCAACACACAGTGATGGTGAAACTGTATTCAGGATTTTATTCAGGGAGACTACACTTCTAACAAATGATATTGCTGGATCTGGATCTAATGCTGTTGAGATTGGACTGAAGAATAGTGATGTTGTTCCATTCTTCCTTGATCGTGAGTATTGGTTACTAATTGATAATGAGGTGTTCTTTGTAACTAGCAACATCACTAATGATGGTGGCACTATATTAGTTAAGAAAGATTATCATCATGGTAAATTAGATGTATATGATGATGTTAAGTTCATCGGTTCTAACTTTGAGATTACTGGTACAGATAACAATGTACCTATCCTTAAGTTACTCAATAACGAGGAACATCATTTTGAAGGTGGTGCACTTGACATTAACGCTGCTACTGATATTAGTGGTAACTTTAGAATATTCCCAAGTAAGTGTGTTGAAGATCCTGATGCTATCCAGTTTACTAACAAGTCATTTACTCCAACATTCAGAGTTGAATCTGAGTTTGGTGACACATTCATTGGTCGTTTACTTGAGGTTGCTGGTATTGCTGGAACAAACCCAACAAACTCTCAAGCAATTCTGGATGTTAAAAATCTAGGTGTTAATGGTGCTAATAGCTTTACCATTATGCAAGATGGATCCATTGATGCATTCAGTTACAAGGGATATAAGAACAAGAACGGTGGACATATTACTAAGTTTGTCAACTCAGATTCTACTCTGTCTGTCAATATAAATTATATTGTAGCGGTAGCTCCTTCTACTGGTTCTCTCATACTTACACTTCCAACTAATCCTGAGACAGGTGATGTCATCAGAATTACTGAAGTTGCAGGAGCGTTAACTTATAACAACTCACTTGTAATTCGTGCTCCAATCATTGGAGGTGAACCAGTAGCAGTTCAGGGAGATACTTCAGGAACTAAGTTGGGTGGTTTGTCTTCACCATATGCATCTGGTGAACTAGTTGTTCAAAACAGAAATGCATCCTTCGGACTTATTTTTGTCGGACAAACAGATGGTGATAACTTTATCCCTGCTGTCTATCAAGGTTGGTGGTTAACTGAACTATAATGGCATTTTACAACAGACTAAAAACTATGAAGTCCTCTCCCGTAGGCACTATCATGCCTTGGAGTGGACAGTCTAGTGATGGTAATCTTCCTAATAATATACCCCATGGATGGATTGTTTGTGATGGTAGATCATTTGCAGCTAATGATTTTCCTTTATTAGCATCTATGATTGGAAACACTTATGGTCCTACTGAAGATTCTATTGTTGGTAATTTTCCTGATTATGAAGATGGAGATGTTTTTAGAGTTCCTAACTTAAATGGTAGGGCAATGATTGATCTTGAAAAATCATATTTACAACAAACAAAGTATCAATTTGGACAACCTGATGCTGAGTCTGTGATTGGAGATTTGATTTCTGATGATGGCACTGGCGTTACTCCTCCAACTATCTACAGTGCTGATACAGATTTAAAATTTCAACTAGATCCAATTGATACAATGGCAGGAAAAATTCAAGGTCTTACATTGAATGATCCTACATGGTCTAAAACATATTACACTATTGGTAGAAAATTGGGCATTGATCATACACCTGGTCACAAACACTCAGGACAGTACACAACAGCACGTCCTGATGGTAGATATGTTCAGATATTTGAAGCACCAATTGCATCACTTTCTGGTGCAGATTATCAGTCTGCAAACTTAACTGGTATTCAAAACACTGATACTGAAGATGTTTGGCCAAATTCATCTGGTAGTATGACATATTACGATGAAAACACTCTAGTATTAACAGAAGAAGCAAAAACTTTTACACAGGACAGAATTCCAACAGCAAATAAACAAATTCAAGTTCCTGCTCATGGTGCATACACAAACGCATTTACTACCACATATAACCAAGCAACAAATTCTGGTCCTTATGATCACTCTATGAGACAAGTAACTGGTGTGTTTCCTCCTCCAGTTAGTATTTTTGGTAGACCAAACTATCTAAATGGTAATGTTGGTACAACATATGCAACAAACGTCAGTTCTATTGGACAAGATTTTACTGATGGAACTGTATCAACACATAATCATTTTAGTTTTGATATTTCAATGAACATTGGTGGTCTTAGAATTCCACCAAATATTGCTGTAAATAACGTACAGTCATATACAGTTAATGTTTCTGACATTCCTGATGCGTTAAATATTCTTATGGACAATCAAACTCCGTCACAAACTGTGGTAATGATTATCAGAGCTTATTAAAATGGCAACATTTTTAAATCAAGAAAGAACAAAGATTGGAACAACAACAGGAACGTTGATTGCTTTTCCTCAAGAGTTGGAAGTAAACGATCCTAATGTAGGAAATAGTGCTGAACTTCTTCCTGCTGGTTATTTAAGATGTGATGGTGGAGTTTATAGTTCAACAGTGTATCCAGCGTTAGCAGAGGTTATTGGAACTGGTGAAGAATGTGCATTTAAACAAGAAGGACAAACTTTATTAGATACACAATTTCAAGTACCAGATTTAAGATCTAAATTTATCAGAGCTAGTTCTGCATCCGATCAAGGTGTTATTAATGACAATACAGTCACTAATGCTTCTGGTGTAGTCATTGAGAGATCTGGTGTTGGTGTCAATGTTTCATCAAATGTGGGATCTACTGCTGTTGTTGATATGGTAGGACAATTTAGAGTTCCTCCTAGGACTGTTGCTCTTACAGGTAATGTTGGTTTTACTAGACCTAGAAGACCTGATGAAGAGATAGTTCCTATAAATGGTTTTTTACCACATGCTCATTACACTACAACATTAAGATGTAGAACTTTTAGACGTCAAGGTAGTGATGTATTTGAATTAAATTACTTTAACACCGCATCTACGATTGGTTCTGAAGATTGGTATGATGCTACAGATTCTGGTGATCCTGATGGAAGACAACCTGCATGTAAACATTATGGACAATCAGTAAGATGGAATGAAGGTAATTATATTCCTGGTGGAGGTTTTCTTTCAGCATCTTTTGAATACTATGGTATTTGTCAAGGAAGTTGTGGTGCATTTATCAACAGTTGTCTTATTCCTACTGGAAAACAAGAAACATATAATACTACTCCAGAAGGTGATTGTTGGCAAACATTTAGAGTATTGTTCGTAACTTATAGAGAAACATTTCCTTGCCCAGTAACAAGTTATCCTGTTCAACCAAATTATATTAAAAATGGTACTGATGTTGATTCTGATAATATTCCTACTGCTGCATCAGGTGCTAGTGGTGTTGTGCAATCTTTTGAATTATATGAGAGTATTGATCTTTTGCCTGGTTACACAGGAGCAGGTTACTATGGTAAAGGTCTTGGACAATGGTCTTATACATCATATGCTGCAAACTGGACTGGTTTATCCGATTTTGGTTCAAGTGAGGTTAATTTAAGTGGTGGTAATGGAACTGGATTTAGAGTTCTAGTTCGTGCTGAGGCGTGGCCAGGCGCTGGTGGTGCTGCGACAAACACAAGATATAAAGTTCTAGCTATCATTGATGCTGGTCAGAATTATCTAGTAGGTGATGTTTTAACCTTCCCTGATGTTCAAGGAAAAAATATTGGTAGTGCACCCTCTACTGGTTCTGGAGGAATCAGTCTTAGAGTTGCTACTACATCTTTTGGTAATGCAGCTGATGGTGCAGCATATAGTCATGACCAATCTTTACATGATGTTATGCCAGTGGATATTGCGGTTGGTAATGCTAATAGTGTAGCATATCCTCAACTTTCAAACATTGTTGAGACTACTGAACCATTTAATTATGATAGTGATCCTACAACTCATACTCACACTATAAATTACACAACTGGACTTACTAATTATGAGGTAAATATACCAGAGACATTCATTTCTACTGATGGAATGAGTGCTTCTATTTCCATTCAGGCAGAGACTGATACAAAGATTGATAGTTTAATCTCTCCTTTCGTTATGGTAGACTACTTAATTAAGACTTAAAATGTCAAGAAACATACGCACTAATTTTCTTACAGATAAATCAACATTTGGCAATTCAACGATGCCAATTGGTGCTATCGTGCCTATTTTTAAGGCAACAGATAATAAAGTTACAGATAATGGTGTGGTGATATCCTTAGGATCAGTTGTTTCTGGTGCTGGTGGTGGTACTGGATATTTTACTGATTTAGGAACAATATCTGGTTATCCTACAACTCCAATAGATTATAGTATTAATGCAGGATTATCACTTCAAACAGGAACAGATTATATTAATATTCCTAATCATCCTTTTGTTGAAGGTGATCAACTAACAGTAGTTTCTAACGATCAAGCTCCAAATCAGTGTAAATTAGGAGCATCTATTTTCTCTATTACTGTTAACAATCCTGGCACTAATTACACAGCTGCGCCAGTTGTACAAGTAACTGATAATGGTAGTGGTCCTTCTGTTGCTGGAACATTTCAAGCAGAATTTGACTCTACTACAGGAACAGTAAGTGCAATTAACGTTATTGATGGTGGTGCAGGATATCAATTTCCTGTTGTTACCTTAGTTGGTGGCGGTGGTGATGACAACGCCACAGCATCACCAACATTATCTTTAAATGGTGTTAATGGAGTTAGTATTGATAAAGGATTTAAGTTCTTAGTTGATGTTGTTGATGCAAATAATATCAGACTTGCTAGAAGTAATGGAGATATCGCAAGTGGAAAATATTATAATATTACTGACAATGGTTCTAATGGTACAATTAGAGTAGCATCAAGCACTGGATTTGGATTAACTGTTGGTATTGCAGCAAACTTAAATGGTAGTGTAAATTTTGTTACTATTAAAAAACAAGGTTATGGTTATTCCAATGGAGATGTAGTTTATATTTCTCAACCAGGTAGTAGTGGAACGGCAAGAGTTGAAATTGTTAATACATCTTCTACAACTGCTGATGAACCAGATATGCAGTATGAGGGTTGGTTATATTGTGATGGATCTGAATATGACGTACAAGATTATCCACTCTTGTATGAAGTTATTAATAACAAATATGGTGGACTTGGTGGATCATATAATATAGAGGATTTTGGACAATCATCTGGCATTAAATTTAATGTTCCTGATTATAAAGCTGTAAAATTAGTTGGTGCTGGTGGTGGTGTTAGTGGTGGTGGATCTCCTGTTTCTGGCAACGTTATCTCTACTGTTGGTGCAACAGGTGGTAGATGGTTCTTTGACAAAACACAACAAGAAGCATTATTTGATATTGGAAACATAGTAATTAGTGGATATCCAAATGTACAAGAATTTGTTGGTGGATCTCTTACAGGTACAGTAGATCTACAAATAGGTCCTTTACAAGAAAAATTATTAACATCAGTTCCTGAGCATGATCATGCTGTTTTAACTTCATCCGCACCTCAAGCAGCAGCATTTGAAGGAACTGGTCAAATTGTTGATCCACACCTTGCTAGTTACAAAGATAGCACAGGACAAGTTGGTTTCTTCCTACCAAATGGAGGAACGCCTTTATTCCATAGTCATGGTGTGGTTGATTATATTATTACTGATCCGTCTTTATCTACATTTGGTAATGTTGGTGGTATTGGTGAAACAGTGGATGTAACTTTTACTGCATCAAGTATTATTGGTGAGGTTGGAGGGACAAGATTTAATATTCCCAGTCATAATCTAAATACTGGATATAAAATTAGAGTTAAGTCAAATGCTCAGACAACTCAATGTGTATTTGATGATAATGGTGTTCCTGTAGCGTTTGCACCGAACACAGAGTGGTATGTAATTAAAATTGATGATGATAATTTCTACTTAGCACGATCAAAATATAAAGCTAAAACAGGTCAAACATTATTTGCAACAACTAATGGTAGTGGTGGTCAAGATATTGTAGTAGAACTAGCATACAAAATTGCAGGAAATTTACCAGCAGATGTCGTTACAATCATTCAACAACCACTTGATACGGTATATGATATTAATGATAATTTCACTATTGGTGGTAAGGTAGTTCAGTTAGAAGGTGGAACTGCAACATCTACTGAAACCATTATAGAATCTAACGTTGCTGGATCTTACACAGTTCCAGCTCCAACTGTAGAGCAATCACCAATTGTGGGTGTTTCTGGATTTCTTGGTGGTGCTGGAGGTGGAGGTGCTACCAGTGATGCTAATGGTACTAATGGTGGTGATAGTTACTATGAGTTCAACTATAACGGAACTCAAATACAAATTGTTTCAGAAGGTGGTGCAGGTGGTTCAGAAGGAAACTCTGGTGGTGCAGGTGGTGATGGAGGACAGTGCAGGATTGTTTCTGGTGGAAGTGGTGCAACAAATGTTAATGCAACAGGCACATATACTGTAAATGGATTGCCTATTGAAATTCTCCAATATTATGAGGGAAATGATGGAACTTCTGGAGGTCCTACTATTGGAGGTACAGGCGGACCTACAGCTTTAGTTGGAGGTTTTGGTGGTGATGGTTCTAGAACTTTATTCACTGGAACTAATGATGTAGTTGAAAGTTTTACAACACCAAACACAGGATCAAACTTCTTCACTTATTCTATTCCACAAAGCTGGCCACTTGATAGTTTAAAAGCAGTTATTAAAGGTGGTGGCGGTGGATCAGGTGGTATTGGCGATAATCTAGATGGTGGATGGTGGGCAGGAAACGGTGGTAATGGTAAAGAACTCACCGTAAATGTTAGTACTAGTCAAGCAGCGTTAAGAGTTTATGTTGGTGGTGGTGGAAATAGAGGAGTTAATAGAACTGGTGGTTCTGGATCATCAACTGGTTTTGCTATTGGTGGTTCTGGTGGTAATGGAACTGGTGGCGGTGGAGGAGGTGGCGGTGGTGCTGCATCCGCTATTGGTACTACTGTAAACATTCTCGCTGGAGCTGGTGGAGGTGGCGGAGGTGGTGCTGCTGGTGATACCACTCAAGGTAATGATCAAAATGGACAACCTTCTCCTAATGATGGTGCACAAAATTTAAGTGCTGTTTTCTCTGGAAATGGTGATAATGGACAAAACTCTGTCTGCTCTGGTGGTGGCGGAGGAGGCGGAGGCGGTGGTCTCGGTACTGGAAACAATATTGGTGGTGGTGGAGGTGCTGGAAACGGTTCTAACGCACGTAGAGATGGTTATGGTGCTCAAAGAGGACGAACTGCATATAAAGGATCTGGTACAGGTGGTCAGGCATCTTTAATTTCAGCAGGAGATGCTAATAATGGTGCAACTGTAGGTTTATCACAAGAAGCTGATGGTGGTGATGGATCTGTTGTATTTACTGCTACAGAAAACCAAACATTCTACGGTCCTGGTGGCGGTGGCGGTGGATCAGGTTCATATTTTTACTTTAGATTTGACATTGATGATATTAACTCTGGAACATTAGTTGTTGGAGAAGGTGGTTCTACTAGTGGTTCTGCTGGTCAGGGTGGTATACAGTATTTGGTAACAGAAGAGATTGATGGTGGAACAACTATCTCAGTTACTTCTGGATTATTTGATAGAGCAAGTGATTCTGTTGATTATGTTCAGTCTGGAACTGGATCTGGAGTAAATGGTGGTTTTGCTTCAATTGATTCTGAAAAATACCTTAGATTTTTTGGAAATGAAGCTATACGATGGGCAAGAACAATTCAAATTGATGCAACTAAAGGTAACTCAAAATCATCAGAGATTAATACAGTTAAAATAAGAGTTATTCGTGGTAATGGTTCTAATGGTGGAGAAACACCAAATGAACCATTAGAACTATTTGGTAGTAATGATAATGCCACTAGTTTTATAAAGATTGGTACAATAGCTTCCGCTACTGGTCCTACTACTTGGGAAATAGTTGATATTCCTTTACCTACAAGTATGAGAGTTAGTAATTTAGTATTAGAAGTAAGGCAAACAAGATCTGGTGCTGGAAATCCTGATAATGATAACTTTGGTATTGACTATGTTGCATTTGCTCATGAAGAGGTAGAATCAACTATCACAACATATCCCTCTGCTTCAGCTGATCTAGGAATTGAATTTGTTACTGAACGTATTGAACCACAAGGAGATCCAATCAACTCCGCTGGTCTTGAAGTAAATGAAGGAACATTTACATTATCATCTGCTGTTAAATTAAATGTTGATTCTTCATTACAACCAGATATTGACATTCCGCTGTTAACAAGGTATCATTTAGTTAAGTATATGATCAGAGCTTATTGATGTTACAAGCAAGTGAAAGTGGATTGATCATTGATCCTGATAGATTAGAAGGAAAATTTGAAGATTTCATTGGCGTATACAGAAGACTTGTACACCATGAGATATGCAATAATATTATAACTAATTTTGAAAAACATTTAGAGATCAATCCAGATTACATACAACATGGCAGTGAACAAATGCCAGAAAGGAAACTGGCACGTAGTGATGTCAGTATGATGTATGATGATATTGATATGGGATTGTCTGCACATTTTTATAAGTATTTGAATGCTGCATTTGAAAACTATAAACAAGAGTATGACCATATCAATAGAGTTAAATTGTCATCTATTGGTTTAAAAGTGCAGAAAACACCACCTGGTGGTGGTTATCATACTTGGCATTATGAAAACTCTAGTTTCAGAGCAGCAAATAGAGAGTTAGCATGGATGGTATACTTAAATGATATGCCAGATGGTGAAGCAGAAACAGAATTCTTGTATCAAAAGAAGAGATATAAACCACAAACAGGTACATTATTGATCTGGCCAGCAGGAATGACACACGTTCATCGTGGAAATACAGTCTTCACCCATGATAAATATATTGCAACAGGCTGGTTCATTAAAATCCCCTAATCACATGGCAGACATACGTGTAGTAGTGCAAGTTAATGCACTAGAAAGAATGATTATAGTTGATGGAAAGACTCAATTCATTGAAGAGGATTATTGGAATACCAATATCCAAAATGTTTTGTATCCATTTTGGACATCTGACAAGGATCGTTTGATTCACTTAAACTATTTCAGTGATGGGTCATATGGTATTGAAAAGAAAAAATATGTATATGATCGTGCAACTAAAGAAAGAGCATGGAAGACATACTCATGGGTAGAACCTACTGAATCAGAAGTAGCACAAATTGCTGAAACTATCAAAGAGAAATACTTTGAGTATCAGGACACTGAACAAGAGATTATTCAAGAAAAACTATACAATGAGTATGGTAGATGGAATAAAGTATCTTGGGAAGGCATCAGAATGATTAGAAACTTTCTTCTCTCAGATTGTGATTGGACACAAATGCCTGATGCTGACATTGATGCAGATACAAAAGCAATGTGGACTAAGTACAGAGCTAAGTTGAGATCATTACCACAAGACAATGATGGTAAAGATGCTGATGATGTTACATTTCCTTACAATCCAATCATGTATAAGAAATGGTTGACCATAGTAGATGTGGATAACAATAAAGTTAATGAAGGTAAGGAATACTTAGAGACAGAAGATCAATTCGGAACATTCCATTCAAATACATATTCTGAGTATGCTAGAAGAATTGTAATGACAATAGCATCTAATTACAAAATCAAAAACCCTGATATTATCTTTGCACCTGCAAAATCCTCACCAACACTACCTGATAAGATAGAAACTCAAGAAGACTTAGATAAATTCTTAGAACAAATTAAAGCAAATAACGTTTAACTAAATTATGACTGAACAATTAAATATTCTCATTCTCACATTACCAACAGGAGAAGAGGTGATTGCTAACGTAAAAGATCATATGGAAACAATTGATGGTGTAGAAAAAAAAGTATGTTATAATATGGTATATCCATTTTCAATAACTAAATCAGGACCTATTAGAAATGATCAAGTTGGTATATTATTTACACCATGGAAGGTTTTTTCATGTGACACATCATTTTTAATTGGTTATGATAAGATAGTCAACATGTGTGCTCCATTACCAGGTGTAGTTGAACAATATAAAAATACAGTGGATTCATATATTAAAACTTTAGCAGGAGCAATGCAACAACAATGATATCATTTTTATTCGCTAGTGCAGGTTTGTTAAACCTACTATTTTATATCTTTGCAATTGGATTTGTAATATCATTACTATTAGAACAATGGTTAAAGGTTAGACCTTTGTCTGTTGACTCATCAATGAATGAGAGAAACATGTACATAGTACAGAGCAACAGAAAATACTGTTGGAGACAAGCATGGATAACCAATGTGTATTGGTTTTTATGTAATGTAGGATTATACTTTGTTTCTAGAAGTATGGCTACACCTTCGGACACATTTTGGAACGGCATATGAAGCGTAAGTTAGTTAGCATAGGAGTTGTATTAACTTTTATATGGGGAATCCTAATAGGATTACCAAGCATCGCTAGTGCAAATCATCTACCTGTGATGTATGTGCAAGTACCACAGTGGGCAGATGATTGGGCAGTGTGTGCTGTAGACATACCTGATGCAAAGTGTCACTGGTATGTCATGTCACCTGACAATACATTTGGTGAAGGTTTTGATTGGGAAGAAGCACCATGGTTTGATGCTAATGGTCTTAATGACATCGCACCAATGCAAGCTAAAACAGTTGTTGAGAAACTACAGGAGAAATAATAATGATATATGAGTATGATTTCTTTGACTCTAACCAATTAAAACAAATACTTAGTCTATTTAATTCTGGTAAGTTTGTTGATGGTGCTAGAACAGGTTCTAAGGACAAATTTATAAAGGACAATACACAACAAGCGGACATTGAACTAAACAAGATGGCAAACGCTGCCATAGCTAAAATTATAAGAGAATCTGAGATATCTTATCTACATCCACTTAATAAAGTTAGTCCATGCTACATGTTAAAGTATGAACTAGGACAACACTATGCTGATCATGTAGACTATTGGGAGATGTGGGGTAGTAGAACTGATTATACTGCTGTCATTACATTAAACGATGATTATGAGGGTGGAGAACATTTTATTAAAATAGGACCTGAAACTATTGAAAAAAGATTAGAACCAGGTAAAATGTTATTATATCAATCTGATTTTGTACATGGTGTTAGACCAGTAACTAACGGTGTTAGAAAATGTGTAACATTTTGGTTAGAAAGTTCTATTCCAGATCCTACTATGAGATATTATATTACTGAGTTTAATAAAATATACGGAAATCTTCAAGATATAGCAAAGAGAGCTAATCTTAATACAGATGACTATGAAACTTTAGTATCTCTTGACCTTGTTCGTTGTGGAATAGTTAAACGCTCTATACAATTAAGATAACATTATGTCTTCATTAACTGATATTATGTCGTGGGACACTATTCTCACGAAAGAAGAGATGCAGGAAATTGAAAGAATATGTAGTCGTGCTAGATGGCAGTGGGGTGCCACTAGTGATCACACAGCACCACATAAGAAGTTCTGGAAGATGGATGTGAAAGGACATGCTATATTTGACACTCATATTCCTGAGAAAATTAAAATCCTTGTACCATTTGAATATGAAATCCTTGATTACTATGTTAATGGACATACAAGAGGATTAGATGGTTTTATGCATAAAGATGATGCAGATTACACATTTTTATTATTCTGCAATCCTGTATGGGATCTTATGTGGGGTGGCAAGACTATGTTTGTACAAGATGATGGTAGATTTGATACTGTATTTCCTAAACCAGGATCAGCAGTATGTTTTCCGTCAGATATATTACATCATGCAGAAGACGTAAGCAGAGAGTTCTATGGTATTAGAGTTAGTGCTGCTTATAAATTAAAGAAAGTAGAGAATACAAATGCAGAACCTACAGACGTTTGATAGTGCTAGAGATTGGGATCAAATTGAGGCATATGCTTCAACTATTTCTGGTGCCTTAGTATATTGGGAGAACCCAAGATTAGAAGCAACATCAGATGATGCTAAGAAGATTGTTTTAGATTACTATAAGATTGATGAGGAAATTCCAGCAGAACTAGCTGTTACATTAGAGAGTAAGTATTACGGATACATGGAATTTAGAAATGCAGACATCGCATTTGAATTTGTTAACGATTATTTTCCTCGTAAGGATGAGGTAAGTGATGACACATATTGGTATCATTGTTATGTTGTAAGACCAGATGGTGTTATTGAATATGAGAATGAAGCATTACGTAAAGGAAAGAATGTATGAGGAGTGACACAGCATTTATGATACCAGTCTTCACACATACCGTTGAAAACTGGAGTGATTATAAAGAAGATATTATTAATATGCTTGATACTGGTGATGGAGATGGACATAAAACAGATTACTTTAAATATCATCAACAGGATAAACTACCGCCATATGCTGATAAATTGTTTGATATACTACAACCTGCATTAAAAGAATTTGATGACATATATCCACATGCATTTCAAATTACAAATGTATGGGGTCAGAAATATAATCATGGAGATTTTCATCAACTTCATAATCATGGAGCTTTAGGTTATTCAGCAATATTCTATGCACAGTTAGAGAATAACCATAGTCCTACATCATTCTTTTCTCCATTTCTTGACTTTATAGAGGGTAACGTGATAGAATATGTACCTGAGGTTAATGAAGGAGATATTATTTTCTTTCCCTCTTGCTTGACACATCAGTGTAAAGTGGTACAATCTAGTATAGAACGTATTGTTTTTTCTTTTAACATAAGAAATGCTTGAATTTAATTATGATCTCAACTATAAAGAGCTTGATTTTACAGACGAGGAAACTCGTAAACTTTATCGTATTGGAAGGGGAGAGCAAGGAGTTTTACTGGTTCGCCCTTATACTAACGATATATGTGCTCATTGGAGATTTAAGACTCCAAAGATTGCAATAGAGTCTGCACACACTATATTTGACATGTATCTAGATTATCTTGAACAACAAGATTTCATAGGTATGGATATGTGTCGTAAGTTTCTTGAAATGGGATTTACTAGATCAAGGAGATATGCCAATCATAGAGATGGTAAAAAGTATGATAAAGAAGGTAATATAATACCCCAAGAACCAGATCATGCTACTTGTCATTTTGCTAAGTCTGCTAGAATATTTAAAAATGTTCGTGATATGGTTGCAAAAAATGACATATACATTAACATGAGAAAAGAATGGAGATCTAATGAAAGTACCAACAAAATTTGAGTTGACACACTTGCAACTGCAAGCAATGTTGAGAGAACATTCTATTCCAGAAGATCAAATGAAGTACATCGGTGAACGAGAATATACAGCAGATTTTAAAGGACATCCAGAGTATCATGGACAGACTATGCCATGGTATTTAATTGGTGGTGAACATGAGGTGCCAGTGTGTGACATTGCATCAGTTGATCGTGTTGATGAAGAATGATATATGAATTTGATAGTCCATTTGTTTACTGGACAGAGGTCAATAATCATAAAACAATTAAGGATAGTTTAGTTCCTACTATCAAAGCTTTATCTAAGAGTGATACAAATACAGTAACTGTAGATGGTTCTATCTCATCATACTATCATCAAACATATCCATATATTAATAAAAGTATGCTTACTGATATTGTATACAATCCAGTGCATCAGATGATAGAAGAGAAAGGTTTTGATAAACCAGAAAAATTTGAGATTGATGGATTCTGGTGGAATAATTATCAAGCAGGAGGAAACACTAGAGTTCATAAACACAGTCGTAGTGATTGGTCTGGCATTTATCTACTACATTTAGAAGAACCAAATACAACGACATTCATTGCACAGTATGGTGAAGCACCAAACACTGACTTCATGAATAAAAACAAAACTATGGATGAGGTTACTGAAGGACATGTTATGATATTTCCGTCGTTTCTTTTACACTATGCTCAACCCTCTGTTAAGAACCGTATTATCATATCATTTGATGTGATTTGTCATTATGAAAGAACTCCATTAATACTACAACAACTATGAATAATCAATGGGATAATAATCCACCATTTTTTCAATATAGGAAAGCAACTCTCCCTGCAGTAACAGTTTCTGATATTAACAAAACTCTATCTGAACAAGATTTGAAGTGGGAACAATCACTTTATGGTAGCTACGAGAAAAATGATAGCGATGTTCGTAAATCAGAAGTCTGTTGGATTAAAGATGATACACTTAAAAACTTTATCTTTTATAAATTTCAAGGTGCTAATACTGATCCTGATTGGAATTATGAACTAACTGACATTGAAGATGTTCAATACACAAAATATAAAGACAACGGTCATTACGATTGGCACAGTGATTATATGGCATCAAGAGAAAATAGAGAATGTAGAAAACTATCAATGACTTTAATGCTTAGTAAACGTGATGAGTATGAGGGCGGATCTTTTGAGTTTCAACGTTATGAGGATGGTGCTAGTCATTTTGACGAGATCAATTTAGATATAGGTGATATGTTGGTATTTCCGTCCATAATTCAACACAAAGTTAATCCTGTCACTAGTGGAGAACGTAGGGTATTAGTAGCATGGGCATGGGGTCCTATGTTTAAATAAATTATGAAGAATTTATAAAGAGGGTTGCATATTGTCAACATATCATATAAACTAAGGCAGTAAATATTAAAATTCTATGAAGGATCAAGCTTCAGTAGGTAAGGAATCACCAGAGGTAAAGTATGATAGAGCACTCGCTCTATTTACAGAGTCAGTTCTGGCACCAGACCATAATTTAAGAGGATGTGCTCATAACCAAGGATGTTTTGATGAACTCATGGAAATCAGAAAGCATGTTCTAGAGTATCTCAAGACATTGAGAGAGGTTACACATCATACTAATCCAGATGAGAGCGATGCTATTGAGAGTGAGAAACTCATGACAGCAAAGACAATGCAGTTCATGCGATCAAACATACCAAGTAGATACTAATGAAAACAGAAAAAGAGAGGATGCTTAAGGCACTCATGCATATCAATGATATTCAAACTCTCATACAAGACAATAAGTTTGAAAAGTATTTACAAGATCACCTTATTGTAGTAGAATATGAACTACAACGTCAACTATCACTAATTAATGCAGATGAAAGAAGAAGAATTCAAATCGGCACTGAAGAATTTGTTAATGATGCAGAATAACAATGATAGAAACTTTGAGATTCTACAACATCAGATTGATAATCTGCAGAAACAATTAACTGATCTCAATGACTTGAAGGAAATGTTTAGGTTACCTAAGGTAGAGAACAAAGACCGCAAGTATTTTGAGGTAGATGAAACAGAGTGATCTACATTTTAAACGAGGTGATCTCGTAGAAGTTGATGGATACAGAGGATATGTTAACTGCATACTCCTTGCAACTAGATCACATTTACACCCTAACACACCAACTAGTTACTTCACTCTAACTATCAAGGGAACAGAGGGAACAGTAAGAGCAGTAAATATCTGTATTTTTGAGCATCTCTGGTCAACAGTTAAGGTAGTGGACAGTTAAGCTAGTGTCACAATATTGTTGCACATGTTATTGTATTGCATTATAATATGTGTATACTAAACAGGTTACATTATGATCAAACTTGGTTCTAACGTCAAATCTAAGATACATGATGACCTTACTGGTCATGTGGTAGTATATCAACCACT
>VTLG01012390.1_pt1 | contig 19919 bp, 12 predicted proteins | sample 4694571 | NCBI WGS metagenome assembly VTLG01 (sample SAMN12604809, study PRJNA352737) | marine metagenome | biome: ENVO:00000447; feature: ENVO:00000209|ENVO:00000569|ENVO:01000036; material: ENVO:00002151; isolation source: viral sequences binned using virsorter ... | reverse complement strand
AATTGTTGTTCTGAAGTGTTGGAAATAGTTTGCCTTTTCCATTCAGCATCTCTACCTGGAACTTCTGACCAGTGAACATCAGTTGGAATATATTCGTTCTTACCCTTTTCTGCATCGTGCCAATACCTATAAAAATGATTCATCCCGTGAGGGGTAGAAACCATTATTACTTTTGTGCTTTTACCAGAAGTAATAGTAGGGTAAACACTAGAAAAGAAAGCATCAGCGATGTGATTGGGAACAAAAGCAAATTCATCCAAGAATAGGATATTGAAAGACATACCCCTAACAGCACTAGCAGAAGTGGACGCAGCCAAGATTTTACTACCATTTTCTAACTCCAAAGATCCTTTGTTCCATGCAATAATTCCTTGCTGCATCCATTTTGGAAGATTCTCATAAGCAGTTTGCAATCTACCTAATAAGTCTCTTGCGGTTGCAGCCTTGTTTGCAAGAATACCTATATTTACATTATCATTAAAGACAGCATAATGTAATAAGTATGATACCGACGTTGTAGACTTACCAGTCTGACGAGGCATCTTACAAATGTTAAATCTATTTTCGTGGAAGTTTCTAATTAAAGTCTCTTGAAAATCATAAGGTTGGAAGGGAACAAGACCTTCATCCAAACTAACAATTTTCACATGTTGTTTTGCAAAGTAAACAGGATCTTCTTTGCATTTTACAAATTCAAGAATTTGCTCTTCTGTAAATTCTTGAGCAACGTTTGCTTTTTTTAAAAGCGGATTGCCTAAATAAATGTCATCCATAATAACCTCCTACATCATTTCGTATTTTCCAAATCTTTTATCATGCTCAATAGTTTTTCTTTGTAGTTCTAATATTTTTTCTAAATTTTCAACTTTCTTTTTCAATTCTTTATTGATTTCATCCTCCCGTCTGGAGGAGTGGTTCTCCTGGGTCATAGTTGGAAACTTGGTAATTCCAGAGTTTAGCATCAGGATACACTTTTCTCACTTGATCCTGAACGTCTCTGCGTGATGGTCTTTTAATTTGGGGGAAAAACATCTGAATACAATAGTTTTTTCCTCTCCAACTTAAATAAGCAAAAATTATATTCCCTGTTCTCGCCTCTATTCTTGTGGCTTCATTAACGTTTTTGTAAGAATAAGTTTCACCTTTAGCACGAAAATTTTTATAATCAATCATCATTAAAAACCTCCTACCATTATATTTAGCGTTTTGCTTCTGTTGCGGTGTATATTACTCTATAAGTAGTTGATGCTGTGGAAGAAGCATACCCTATAAGTCTTAAATTTCCAGAATTAATATCTGCATTATATGTTGCTATTCCAATGGGTTCATTGATTGTCCCAAATTCAGAAAGATATACCTTACTTTGATCATGAATTACATTAATATTAGTAATATTAAAATTATTACCTTGTTCTGCTTGTATTTGATAATTTACAGATCTATATGTATCAGTAGACAATGACACCAAAACTTTAGCATCTAAGCTAATTGATGTGGAAATAGAGGAACTTGTTTTCCCTATATTACTAAAATCCAAAGTATTGGTGTTTAATGATGTTACTGAAAGATTTTGAACATCTGATCCTGTAATGTATGGCATGGTTACTAATTAGCAGTTTCTAGGAGACTAACAATTATTTTAAGCATATTATTTGCACTCCCTGTGACCTTTAAAGAATCACTAGTTTCTAATACTAATTTACCACTCATAGGAATTAAAGCATCCGCAATTGGAACAATTCCATTCTTTATAATTTCTGTTTCGGTACTAGATCTTATGTGCTTCAAAGTAACAGTAGCAGCTCCACCTCCAACATTTGTTACATGAGCATATAGAACAATAGCAGTATATCCAGTTGGCGCAGTGTACACTGTCTGCTCACTTGTTGTTAATTCAAGTGTTACTGTTTGGAATCTATTTAGTGCTAACTGCGCCATATTAACTTAGTGCTAAAATAAATGGTGTCATTTCAGAGAATAAACTCTTAGTGAAAGATCTTCCACTAATTGTACCAGTATTCTGATTAATTTGTAATCCGTCACCTATCCTAAAATTACCAGATTGATCGGTACTGGTATAAACCACTTTACCACCATTCTGCGTCACAACTTCATTTGCCTGAACAGTAACTCCTCCACGTTTGGGAGTAGCACTTGTAATATTATTTCCAGAACCAACATACTCGAAAGTGTGTGAACTAGCAACAATTCTACTAAGTTGATAGAAATATGCTGTAGATCCAATTCCTACTGAATTGATTAGATTTTCATCTAATGTCAAAGTTGTAATTCCAGATACTACTGGGCTTGAACTATTTATTGTGTAATAAATCGGAGACATATTAGCAGTTGCAGACGCACCCGATCCACCTCCTCCACTAATAGTTACACTTGGAGTTGAAGTATATTGATTTCCACTACTAATCATTGTAATAGTAGAAATACTATCACCATCAAGAGTAGCAAATGCGGTAGCAGTTTCACCATTAGATCCAGCAGGATCTGCCACAGTTATGGTAGGTGTAGATGTATAACCACTTCCTCCATTCGATACAGTAATAGTTTCTACTGATTTAAATAACGTATCAAAATAAACTGCTTGTCCGTCATAAGGTCTATCAATATCAACCTTTGCAGTTCCACCAGAGACATAGGTATGAGCAAGAGTAGATATTCCAACATTAACAACAAACTTTCTAGAAGTTGGTATTTCATCAACTTCAAAGATATATGGATTCTTATGTGGATATGTTTTGTTACCGTATGTGCAATTTAATAAAATACTGGAAAGAGTAACACCCATACCAACAACAAATCCGTGATCTGAACTTGTAGTAATAGTAGCAATCCCAGTTGTATGAGTATAATCAAAATCAGATATATTAATAGTTGGTGTACTTATATTAATTGAAATATTATCTTGAGACGCAGCTGCCGTAGAAGTAACTACTCCTGAGAATTGTAGATCTCCTGTTCCTCTTGCAACTAATCCAAAAGTACCAAAACTACAATTACTATTTGCAATATCTGCTTGACCACCCTTATCGCAAGTAACTGCTTCATCACAACAAATAGTGAATAAAGAAACCAACTGAGCAAATCCACCATTAGTCACGGCAACACCAACACCACCTTGATTGTATTGAGTAAATGCATCAACATTCATTGCCTTCAATGATCTTGCCTGATCTCCATCTATACGAATACCAGTTCCTGTTGTAGTATCACTTGTACAGTTCTGAACATATGGTCCTTTCCATTTACCACCACCTACATTTTCTGCTATCTCAGTGGTAGGAAAACCAACTGCAGCAGCAGGTGAAAGATGTCCACTAAACGTCATGTTTGCTAACTTACATCCTTTTCTTACATGGAATAAATCTTTGGTAGAAGTATTTGGAAGAACTTTTACAGTTCTTTGATCATCTCCAACAATAGCAACAAATGCAGGAACTTCGATTGGATTCTGTTCAACATAATTACCAGATAAGACTTTAATTGTTGTTCCTGATTGTGCAATACCGACAGCAGCTGCAATTGTTAACTTTGCATTGTCTATAGATGTTCCATTATCTGTATCTACACCATCCTTTGCCACATATAAAACATTAGGTGCAGAGTTAATACCAGAAGCAGAAGAGTCTATACTTACACTATCACCAACTATAATTTGAGTACTGGTAACAGTAACAATACCAACACTAACCTCATTATTATCACCATCAATCGTTACAGATGCTGAACCAACAGTCATCACTCCGACGACTCTAGCATTACCTGAAATATAAGCATCACCACTGACAGTTAACGCACTAGATGCTGTTGTAGTTCCTATTCCAATATTGGAAGATGTATTAATTCCAGTAGCATTTGATGCAAACTTCCCACCTCCAACACCAGTTAATGCTGATCCATCACCAACATAACTAGCAGCAGTTACAACACCAGTAAATACTGCGGATGTAGCAGCAATACCAGTAACACTTATATTTGGAGTACCAGTAAGTCCTTGAGAAGTTGTCGAGATCCCAGAAGTAGTTGCATATCCAGCAGTAGTCGCAGAAGTTGCAGAAGTCGCAGAAGTCGCAGTATCAGCATTACCACTTAAAGCACCACTAAAAGTAGTAGCAGTTATAACACCGACGACTCTAGCATTACCTCCAATATAAAGATCACTCCTACCAGTAATAATACCAAGAGAATCTATATTTTCTACATCATTATAAGTTACAGTTCCAGCAGCAGAGATATTACCTGTCGTGAAAATATCACCTTGAATGTATAAAGATGTATCTGCTCTTGCGGTGGTTCCTATACCAACATTTTTAGTTGTATGAATTCCAGCACTTCCAACTACCCATGATGTTGGTTCAGCATCAGGAGAAGTAGTAGTTCCAATAAACTTTCCAGTTGTACTATCATATGCAATTAGATATCCATCAGTCTTTACAGAATTTCTATTAACATCATCTAAAAATTCAAACCTTACTTCACCCCCACCACCTTGTGCATTAACAAGGTTTTTAAGGTATTCTAATTCACTTCTAATTTTTACAATCTCTGGATCATTTATATTCTCTCTTACTTCTTCCTTTGTTTTAACTTTCTCTAATGCCTTAAGTGCTTTATCTACACTATCATCTTCCTCTTTTATTTCTTTTACTGCTGGTTTAGAAGGTTTTTTCTTACTTGATATTTCCTTTTCTAACTCCTTATAATCATCTTTCTTTTCTTCTACTTTTGTTTCAGAATATAACCATTCCTCAAGTGCTTTTGTTTGTCTTTTTTCCTTTTGTAATTTTTTCTTTTTTTCTATTTCATTTTCTTTCTTTTTCTTCTTATCTTTTACTACTTCCTTTGAAGCTTCGGAAAAAATAGAATCTACACTTACGTCTCCTATAATAGACTTAAGTTCATCCTCTTTTTCTTTTTTAGCCTTTCCTATAGAGGAAAAAAACTCATTTAGATCTTCGGTCATTTTTCCCCACTTTTCTTTATAAGTTTGGAAAGTTCCGCAGTAGAACCAACAAATAATGCATTAGTTACATTAGTTGGTCTTCTTGAAGATTCCTCTTCTACATCTTTAAGTTTCTTCTGAAGATCCATCAACTTATCAGTTGCATCAGAAACACTCTTAATCAACTGTCCTGCAACCTCATATGCCCTTGGCATTTCACTATCTTGTGCAAGTTCAAGAATACCGTCAATAGCTTCTTGACCTTTCTCTATTATACTATAAAGATTCCCACGAGTATACTCATAATCTCTTGTTATATCATCTTTAGTTAATCTATCTGGTTTTTCTTTTTTAACAACAGCATCTTCTTTCATTACTTCCACTTCTGGAGTAACGTTAAAAGTTTTATCTAATTTATCAAATTTTTGTGTCATAATTATACCATACCATCAAATCCAAAATCATCACCAAATTCAATAGCTGCATCATCACTATCACCTATCACTTTAACATCTGCTCCTAATACATGAGAAGCTGCTGTAGTATTATCTGAACCCCTAGTTACTGTTAATTTATTACCAACTTTAGACTCTACATACATTTCTTCAGTGTCGATATAAATGTATGATTTAGCATCAATAGCAGAAGCACTTCCTACTTCAATTTCTGTTTCGGTAGCATCAACATCTTCTGCTAGACTTGTAGTGATAGTATCTCCATATGCTTTAGTTGCTCTTGGAACCACACTATAAGACATTTCTCTAGAAGGTGCAGGTGTTTTTCCACCAGCAACGTATCCAACAGTAACTTTTTTGATAATATCTTTGGTAGTATCTGTTTGAACAGGACCAAACATATATGTCTTAGCAGTAAACCGTAAGGTATAAATTAATGCTCTTCTAGTAGAAAAATCACCTTCATAATCATCATTAGTTGTTATAGAAGTTAAAACTATCGGAATATCTCTTTTCTCTCCAATAGTACTTACTAAATCAACTGACATCGTATATGCAGGTTGAAAATATGGAACTATTTGCTCCACTATCTGAAGCATATCGTCATTTAATTTTGTAAGAATATTAACTTCAAATTCCAAATTATAAGGAACTGGTAAATATGTCTTTGCTACCTTCTTTTTATCTGATACGACTGGACTTAAAAATGTTTGAGTAGTTGTAGATTTTCTACTTGAATCATAATTCAAACCAGTCATTTCAAATGACATTCTTGGTAATGTGATTTGAATAGACTTACTTAGATTGGGTTGTTGTTCTAATCTAGCTAAAAATTTCTGAACTGGACCATAAGCTAAAGGAACCTTAAGGTTACTTACAGTCGAATCAGAATCATTCGTATGTTTAATTGTGATGTCATTAAACAAAGAACCAAACCCAATGATGGTCCTTCGCATAATTTCGTGATAAAAATATTCAAACATTTAAAGTCTCGGTACACTACCTGATAAAATATTTAGGGCATTCCGAATGGGTTAGTTTGAGAAAAGTCAATTATAGCATCCGCAGCCGTTTCAATTTCATTATTTTCTGCAAAAGTATCCTTAGAAAACTCCTCAGAAACTTTTCTATATTGATGTTTTGCTCCAGATTCTTGACCAGTAACTAATTCCCCATTTGTAAATTCACCTGTAGCAATAGAAACTTCTAATGCATTAGTAGTAGAATTCCAAGACTTAACCCTAGCTTTCGCACCACTTATAGATCCTATCACTTCTTCATTAAATACATAATCTCCACTATTTTCCATATAAGGTGAAGATATGGTAACTGTAGGTGCTACAGTATAACCCAATCCAGCATTAGTTATTCCAATTTGAGTAACAATACCAACACTATTAAGATGAGCAACACCTGTAGCAGTTACTCCACTACCAGGTGCTCCACTAAACGTGACTGTAGGTACAGTAGAATAACCAGATCCTTGACTAGTTAAAGTAACAATACCTATGACCCCATCACCTATTGCCACTGTGGCTGCTGCTCCTGCCCCTCCACCACCGTTAAACACTAAAGATGGTATGGAAGTATACCCATAACCTGGATTGATTAATTGAACCCCTTGAACTTTTGAAGACTTCATCCCATCACAATCTACAATAGTAGAAATCAATGTTGAGAATCCAACTGCAGTTACTCCACCAGAAGGTGCAGATGAAATAGCAACTGCTGGTGGTGATGTATAATCATGTCCCCTATTAGAAATATAAATCCGTTGCAAACCTCCTATAGTTCCTATTCCAAGAACATTAGCAGTTGCTGTAGATGCCGATCCAATTAAAGTTAAAGTTTCAATGTATCCATATTCTTGAACATTATCATCAATACTTTCTACTCCAGTATCAAGAACTTCATCCTCGTACCTGTATAGTTCACAACGTAATTCATAAACATATGTTTTCTTTAATTGATAAAATGGCTTTTCATGTTCAACAAATTTAATTTCAAATAACCTATCACCCAAAGGAAAATAGATTAAATCTCCTTCCTTTGGTCTGGTAGCAAGTTCTATGTTAGGGAGATTCTTTATTAATGGTGTAATATAACTTTCAAATCTATCTCTAGAAATAATCAATCCAAGATCATTTAAAGATTGAACTCCAAACTTAGACAAAAGAGTTCCTTGACCTTCATAACCATCATAGGTATCAACATATGCTTCTATTGGAAGAGCATTATCAAATTTAGATTCAATAACTTCTTTTATTACTGTTTTTTTACTAATATATCTTCTAGGTATGTAATAAACTTCAACTCCATACATTTTGAGTTGTTCGTTTATTAAACTTTGAACTAACGATTGCTCATTAGAAGATCCTTGCAAAAAATACGGATTTAGTGCCATGATCTTAACCTATCATATCTAATGGAGGAAGTTCATAAGTATTGGACATAATTTCTGCAATATCTTCTAATTCCTTTACACCATCTTCATATATTTCTCTACCGTTAAGTTCTACCCCACCAGGAAGTTTTACTCCTTGGAATTTAATTAAATTTTGCCCCCATTGTTTCTTAACAAGAGCAACAAGATATCTCTTTAAGAATGAATCATTCCAAACTCTTTCATAATCACTAGGATCTAATGTACGAAAACAATCAAGTATCAAATAATCTCCAGGATTAACAGCTGACCAATCAATATCAATATACAATCTATCTTGTCTTTTATTAAATCTAATTTGCTTTTCTGTCGTTAATAAAAAATTAATATCTTCCAAATATGTCTTAACCATTGCATATGAAAGGAGTTCTGTAGATCCCCAATAATACACATCATTCAAAAATAACTGATACTTAACACTAAACATATTATTTGTTATAGTGTTACTTCCATCAAAATGAAATATCTTTGTAACTCCTATAATTGAAGGTGGAACAGGAAGATAATTACTATTCTCTTCAAAATTAAATTGAGTTGTTACTCCAACCGTTTTATCTACTGTTGTAGTGACAATTCCTACATTAGATAATTGCGCCTGATCTGAACCTCTTGCTCTTCCTCTATCACAATCTTCTTGTGTTATCTTATACTTCATGTATGCTTGATAAACACCATCAAAATGACGTTCTTGGAAATACTGAACAGCATCATCTACAAGATCATCTATTTGCTCATCTGCAACATTAATCTCTAATACAGGAGCACCAAGTTTCCTTTTAGTATATTCAATTAACTCAGATCTAGTGGAAGGTTGCGCCATTTACTCATCTACTATTTTAGATATTTATGCTGCTGATGATATGCCAGGTATAACTAACACATCTCCTGATACTATTCTATATGTAGTAGAACCAGAACTTACGTTAACATCATAAACATATCTTCCTTCTGGTATAGTTCTTGTTCTACTTTTACCGAGAGAAATTTTAAATACTCCTCCTGCAGCACTAGTAAATCCAACTGTAAAAGTCTCTATTGCATGTGATGATGACCCAATAGAAACACTTTTAGCTAATTGTGAAGATCCTGTCCAACTAGTAAAATCAAAAGCAGACCCTGAAGTGTTAACAACAGTGTATTCACTATTGAAATCAGCACCAGTATTTATATTAAGATTAACTCCGTAAGCAACCCCTGAACTGGGGTCAAAGGTAATAGTATTTTTAGCCATTTACTAATTTCCCAAGTAAACTTTTAATTTCATTAATATCATCTTTTAAACGTGCTAAGTCAGATTCTATAGCATCAATTTTTTGATCTTTTTTTGCTTTAGAATTACGAAGAGCCATATACTGATTATATTGACTACTATCAGTATTTAATATAGCTCCAGATTGTTCATCTCGAACCAAATTAACATGACCCTCTACATCAAGATATCCCATATTATGCAAGTGCAATTACCCTCAAATCTTTAATCCTTGGTGGATTAGCCTTATTAGTAGAAGTTCCTATAAGTTTAATTCCAAAGTATCTGAAATTAGGAAGATTATCAATAGTATATTCATAATCTTTATAAACTACTTCACGACTTATATATGCAAGTTTATCTGTTTTAGGGACTAACTTGTCGGGTAATCCATTATTATCTGCTGGATTTATAACTTGACCACTATCTAAGAGATTGGTATGTCCAGGGAATGGATTATAAACAAATTCTTCATTAGGATCATTACTGATTGCATAGAACGCTCTAATGTCATTAAAGAGATTAATATGTCCAGTCATATAAATCTTAATCGCAGTTGCTGGATTTTCTAAAGAAACAGGAACAGAAGCATAAACAAAAGCATTAGGATCATCAATTAGAGTAGAAACTCTATTATCAGTTACATAATTTGTAATTGGATTATTGACCCTATTAGATGCAAAAATTGCTGCAACTCTATCCAAATCAACCATTGGAGTAAGTGATAATTCTCCAGTAAATAATTCTAAATTCATTGTAAATGATCTATTATTTACAATGTTTGGTAATGAAGTTGTTTCATTAAGACGAGAAGCAATCATTCTAGGTGAATCTAGATAATTATTACTAGTCAAACTAATAGTCTCAAATGGTTTTTGTACAAATGGAGTTTCTGATCCACCAACACTACTTCCAGTAATAGTTCTAATTTGAGCATTAATATTAGTTCCAACAGGAGTAATATTCTCAACAATAGGTCTTACAATTTCAAAAGGTATATTTTCAGTAGACTTGATAAAGGAACCACCAATAGAACCTGCTTCATTAAAGTGAAGTGCTGGATAAGTAGATACTCCAGAAGATCTATCTAAACCATTCTCAGACGTATCTATTTTAATATTATAGTAATCCAATCCGATAGGATTAGTTACTGTTGCATCTGCTAAATTATGATCTTTATTAATTCTTCTTAGAGAAACACCCGATAATTGATATTTTCTAACCGAAGAATTTATAGGATGAAGTTGTGGAATAGTTCCATCAATACCTCTAGTTGTTATTCCAGTAAGACTATTACCAGAAACACCTGTATAAGAGATTAATTCATCACCAACCATAGCATAACCAATATTAGTTGTTCCTACTCCTACATTTTCAAAGGTAGTAAATTCACTTGCATCTTCAAGAGAGAATTCTCCAACTGCAGATGAATCATATTCTGTTGTTAATAATGTAGCAGGAATATCAGATTGAACACCATTAATAGATACTGAATTCTGAGTAGAATACATTCCATGATTTAAATGATTCACTTTAATATGCAAACCATCAGAAATTTCTACGGGAGCAGATGTTAATAAAACATTTCCACCAAAATTACCATTTAATGTAGTTGTTACTCCTACATTATTATCATACTTAAGATATTTTCCAGAACCAGTTTCAAATACACCTTGAACATTATCAATAATTAATTCATTAGTTCCAGAAAGACCTGCTACAGATAATCTTAGATTAGTTCCAAGAGAAGTAACACCCACTGTAGATGCTGTTAATACATCTCCAACAACATAACCATATCCACCTTGAGATACTGTTGCTGCAACTGCAACACCATTAGTGATAGTTATATTTGCTTTTCCATCTCTACCACTACCAGTTAAAGTAGTTAAAGAAACATTGCTGAATGTAGTAGATCCACTTGAAGGAGTATATCCAATACCAGCATTAGTTAATGTCAGTGCTCCAGTAGCAGTTCCTGCAGAACCAACATAATTTCCAGTAGCATTTGTTCCTTGTTGCTTAATTGTATTACCTAAAGTTAACGCAGTATCATTTAAAACAGTGGTTAAACCAACTCTAATTTTATTAGAAGATATTTCTAAAGAATCCTTTGGAAGTGGTTTAACAAAATCACTTACTGTTGTCAAAGGTGGATTGGTGAAATTAACAGTTCCTGTAAATGATTTGAAATTAGCTCTATAAAGTTTAAATTTAAGATCTTCATATTGACTTGCATTCCAAGTTACTCCATTCTGCGATTTAAATAAAGATCCTAGCAAAGGTTGCTGTGAAACAACAACTTGTTCATCAACTGGATTATTTGCAGTTTGAATATCAGTCTCACCCATTCTTGAAATCCATGCTCTATAATTATTACTTTGAGATAGAAGAACAACGGAATGATATTGTCCTCCAGCCAAGTATACTGGTGCATCAAATATAACTGTTGTTGGAATAGAAGCATCTGGTGATGTAGCAATTTCTCCAACTTCCAAGGTTACTTCACTATATGGATATACGTTATTTGTTGGCAATCCAAGTTGCATTGGTCTAAGTTGAACAACACAAGGAAGATGATCATCTTTAGTGCTAAAGTATACTTCCATTCTAGTAACAAATATTCCATTAGGTTCATTTACAAAGAAGGATTGAGCCAATGGATCAGTTTCACCAGCATTACATGGTGCTTTGTCTTGCATCTCCTTATCTGCATCAGTATTCCATGTATGATTCTTAACAGTCATCATAGCAGCTTCAATTCCACCATGATCTCCTGATTTTAAGTAATCAATCCAACCTTGAACTTGCTCATCTAATTTGCTACCTTCTATTTGAGATGCAGGTGCAAAAACCTTATAAGCAGTTGTCAATTGTGCTGTCCACATTTCATCTTGAGTAGATGCTGATGCAGTAGCCTCTCCTGTATCAAATCTAGTATCAGTTGCTGTATTAGTAACTATAGTTCCTGAACCATCTACTACTTGAACAAGTGCATTAGCACCAGCAACGTCAAGACCTGAATATGCAGCATCTGGATTAACCTTAGTATTATCACCTGTAGAAAATACTGCAGTACCATCATTAGCAGTCGCACCAAAAGTTTTCACATTTATATCATGCATAAATGAATGTTTCATATTCTCATATCCAGCACTAAATGATCCAGTTGTAGCTAAAACATCCATGGCTTGATCAACCCAATATTGTTCACCTTGAGCATCAGGAATAATACCCAATTCATCCTTATATAAAGTTTGGACTGCTGCAGTCATCTTCATCAAATCAGTAACTTCTCCTCCTACTTCATAATCCAATCCACCCTCTACATCATCTTCTTCAATAGTCATATAGACTTGAACAGCAGTTTCTGCTACAGGAGTAACAGGTGTTACTGGTTGAACAGGTTGAACTGGTTGTACTGGAGTAGTAGGAAATCCACCACCAGCAGGGGTTGGCTCATCTGCTATTGGAGTAACAGGAGCAATAGGTGTTACTGGAGTAGCAGGTTGGAAAGGAGTAAAAGGTGTTACAGGTGTTTGTGGAGTATAAGGTGTTACGGGTGTTACAGGTGTTATAGGAGTAACAGGAGTAACAGGTGTTATAGGTGGTGCTACTGGTGGAGAATATACTGGAGTTGGAGGTGGTTCTGGTGTTGGTAAAGGTTGTATGTCAACTATTGTCACACTTGTAGTTACAGTATTGCCACCAGTGATAGCTTCAGTCTCAGTTTGTACTTGTCTTTCATGAGTTATATTTCTACAAGACAGTATATTTTCTCTATTCTTACTTAAAACACCAGCAGTTTCATAAGACTGTACTGCATCAGTTAAAATATTGCCAGGTAGTTGACTATTAACATTACTACTAGTCAACCTAAACATCTTCATACCAGTTTCAAATTTTGGATTTTCTGCTACATTAGGTGTAGGAATATAGAAACATCCTATAACAGTACCAATTTGATCACTAATCAATCTTACTTGATTAAGTTCTGCTTGAGCATTGGAGGTTTGACCTACCAACTGAATTCCAGGTAGAACATAACCATGATAATGACCAACAGCTTTTGCAGCAAGACCATCAGTATCTACGTTTAAAATTGTACTACTAGAAGAATAAATGGAAGCTACATTTTCATCTCTATTGTAAGGATTTCTATAATAGAAAGTATTTGGATTATCTATAGGTCCAGATCTATGATTAGCTACGGTTGCTCTAAATCTAATTAATTCCACTCCATCTAATGTTTTACCTACAATTGTTTCTCCTACCGCAAATACACCAGACTTCATTGTAATTTCAAGAAGTTTAGGGATGACATACTTGTTCATATCTTCCCCATCAAAGAAACCATAAAGACGAGTTCCTGGCTTCATTCGTGTTGCTTTAAATTCAATATTCCTAGATCTCATATAAGGAATAATTTCTTTTGCCAATACCACATTACCTTGACTTGTATCGGTAATAACTTCCCTAATATGATTATAAACTCCTTCTCTAGTCCTGGTTCCTGTTCTTGTTGATGATGTAGTAGTTGTTCTTCTTTTTTCTCTTCTATTCAATTCAGTGTTAACTACCCATTCATCTACATAAGTTTCATTTACATCATAACCAGTCCATACAGTACTCCATGCATCCCAAATTATATTATCCATACCGCAATGGAAATCACCATCTGCAGTTTGTACCAATGTAGATGTATAATTTTCTACTTCTACTCTTTGTGCTGCAAGTTGTATCTGCTCAACCCAACAATCAGAACAAGGATTTAATTCAATAGAACCTGAATAATAGTTAACCAAATATGGAGTAACATTTTCTGTTCTAGTAGCATATGGTTGGTGTATTAAAACAGATTCATCATAATCAAGAGTTAGAGTTCTTCCTGTTTTTCTAATTCCATTACTTATATTTTCTACTTGCAAATCAAGTTCTGTAGCAAAAGCAGCAGGTCTTAATTCACCATTTTTAACATCAATACTATTTTTATTAATAGTCTTTTTAAGTTGAGTATCTGTAGTAGAAAAATCATCTACAAAGAATCCAGACTTAAACCTGTTTAATCCATCAACATCACGAATTTCTAAATTTGCAGTATCACTTTCAAGAACAGAAAGAGAAGTATAAAATTCTAGATTCTTAATTCTTGTTTCTAATTTATGGATATCTTTCATTTGATATCTCTTATGGTCAGTTAGAGTAATACTAATATCATTAACATCACACAAATATGCTGGTAATACTACTTTTGCAACTTCAAGTGCATCATCAATTCTAACTGGCAATTCTGGAGTTTCTGCTGGAATTCCATTAACCAATTGGAAATTACCATTCTTAGATAAGAATATTCTATCTATTCTTGGAAGATAGAAAGAATAGTCTAGTAATATAGATTGATCCGATGCTAAAATATTTCCTGCTGAATTTCCATCTGCAGTAAAGTTTCTACCTAAAAATTCAAATGGGGAGTATGATGTTCCTGAAAAATCAGATACTCTGGGTCTTATATCAATAATATTAGAAACACTAGTTTCATTTATTTCAGGAAGACTGCAATATTTAAATGCATCATAAGAGTTTATGGTAGTAATATCTCCAGTATCTGAGGAATCAAAATATGCAGATTCAAATATAATTGTTATTTGTTTAGAAGGTTCCTTTACGTTAGAATTTCTTATTAATTTGGAGTAATCATAAATTGTATTTTTCTGACCATTATCAAAAGTAAAGTTCTTTATAATATTATTAGAACCTACAGTTTTAGTAGAGAATAATCCAGAAATATTAGAATCTCTAAATGTAATAACTTCTCCAGATACAAACTCATTATTATTTAAAGAAATATAATTAATCTTTGAATCATCAGCTCTAGAAACATATACACCTATAGCATTAGATTTTTTACCGATAAATTCTTCACCCACCAATAAATCTTGAGTTTTTGCAGTGGGTCCATTAAGGTTTGTTAATGTTAATGTTGGTAGAGATGGTGCAGATGCATTTCTAGATTCAAAAATACCATGTATTTTAGTAACGTCAGGAACATTCAAACAAATATCTTCATCTTGCACTCTAGTTCCATAAACTGCAGAATAAGAAAGTCCATCATTAAGTGTAGTAGCACCTATACCTGATTGAGAATATTTTGAATTTGAAATTGTTAAAGTATTGACTTTCTTTATATCTTTAATCTTAGATTCTACTTTTACTTTTCTTAAAGTAGCAATTAATTTTGCAGGACCATTACCAGAAGATAAACCTCCAATAGATATTGTAGCACCACCTGAACCATATGAAAACTTATCAGATGATAAATTTTCTGTAGTTCCATCTTTTCTTATCAAAGTATATGCTTCTTCATCATAAGGTAAAAATGTTAAATCAACATCTCCCGAAGAAATAGATCCAGTAGAATTGGAAGATATATTTACATCATATTGTTTTTTAACTGATAAATGAGAACCACTTAAATCAACTCTTGCAACCTTATCCTTTGGAAATTCTGTGTATAAAGTATTATCAGAAGAAGATTGGAAATTAGAAGTTAATATCTTAAAGTCTGATGGATTTATATCATTACCTGGCAAAGCACCATCACATACACCAGTAACAGTTGTCATGCCGACAATTGTTAAAGATCTTTGAGATACACTAGTAATTCTACTAAAAGTTTCTGTTCCTATAGAAGTATTTGCATAAGATACAATATTTCCTACAGTCGTTATTCCTGTAAAGAATTTAGATGGATCGGCACTTGTTACTGTACTTACTCCTAAAGTACTTATTCCTGTAATATTAACTTCACCAAAATGGGAAAGAACAGATTGTTTAACATCTGCGTTAAAAGTATAACCAGTTCCTACAATACCATAAAGAGATTTTGCATCACTAGAAGAATAATTTGTAATAGTATTAGCTATATTACCACTTTCAATACCATTGAATATAAACTGTTCTCCTGGTATAAATCTTCCTTGCACATTATACGCAGTAAGAGCAGTACCAGCAGCTACATCATACCTTAAAAATCCTTTAGCTCCACTAGACTTACCTTTAATGTGAGTAGGAGTAGTAAGAGTTACATTAGTATTAACTGTTATATCAGTATAAGGTTGTATATCATATAATGCAATATCCCATTGATTTACATTTGGATTTACAGCATCATAAGATCCAGATTCTAATGCAAAATCATATACTCTCGCAAGTCCAATTTCTTTACCAGAAGCTGCAATATTAGAACTTCCTATTCTTTGATCTCTTAAACTTAATGTGTAAGTAGTAGAAATTCCTAAATTAGGAGATCCACTTACTCTATTCAATCCAAAAGTAGGACCAGTTACATAATTTAAACTTTGGTCTTCCAGTAATTTAGTAGTTCTTGGTTTCTTAAAATCAATAAAACTAGGAGTAACTGTTTCTACTTCATATCCTTTAACGTATGCTTTTCCTGGAGATAATTTATAAGTACCTAAATCATCACTTGGAGTTTGATTATTATAAGTTAACTGATCTTCACTAAAAATACCTTTATTTCCCTTAAAATCATTTAAAGTATTTTTTGGAGTTATTGTAAATGGAGTAACATAATAATCACCAGATTCATCAGCAGTTCTTCTTGCAAATTCTTTTGCCAACTCATTATATTGAAGATCTTTTTCAGAAGAAACAATAACTCCTTCCCTAACTTCCATTAATTCAATAAAATTAGCAATAGCACCTGTATCATTAATAGATTTTTTAGTCAAATAAGCTCTTATTTTTAATCTATCTGCACCAGGCGCATTATAATTATTAAACCCAGAAGCATTATCAGCTAAAGTCTTATCAATATCAGAGTTTATAATTTCTTCAAAGACTTCTAATCCAATTTTATAAGAAGGTCTTGTAGAGAATGGTTCTAGAATAATTGATTGTTCTGGAACATCAATAAAATAACCTCTTACAAAATAAACACCACCAGTTAAAACTGCTCCAGATCCTACAGATATTGCATTATCTACTGTTGAAACTGTTGCACAACCTTCTCCATTTTGAATTATAATATTTTCAGTTGCTATTTGACCTTCTATTATTAAATTTTCACCAGGAATAAATGTTTCCCCCTCATTTGTTCCTGAAGATGAATCCAAATAATTTACAAATAACGTAAATGGTTGTCCAGGTAAAGATGCCCTATTCAAATATGCTTTTACTTGAGCTCTTACTCCTGATGTTTCTCCTTTTAAATTCCTATTTAAAAGTTTACCCATATATCTGGTTAACGAAACACCAGAATAAGAAGTAGCAATTCTAACCGTAGGAAAAGCATTATTATATTTTACCCCACCACCAGTTACCGAACTCCCCTCTTTAAAAAGGTGTCCACCAAACCTTTCAATTTGATTTTGGAGAGTTGATTGCAGTCCAGTTAACTCTCTAGCCTGAACAGGAAATCCAGGTTTGAATAATGTTTTGTAGTAATTCTTTTTAGGATCAAAATCGTCAAAATATGGACTGACGTTAAGATTAGTTTCCTGGGGCATGATTCTTTAGAATTGCAAAATAACTTTAATATCTTCTTTTTGGTTAATAGACCTCGTTACAGATGGTCTATTGTCAACATAAATTATACTACCTGAATATTTTTCAACTTCTGGGTTAGAAACACCAGCAGAAAATCTTTGTCCAAGGTTATATGTTCTATTATTTATTGCAGTTGATATACCTGTAAATGAGGTATGGATAGCAAGACTATTATTACTACCATTATCACTAACGATAGTAAGACTTCCCGAAGATGGGGAAGCAGTAAATCTATTTAATTTAAATCCATATGTAGGGTTAGTCTTTAAAGAACCATCAGTATTAAATCCAACTAAACTTTTAGATTGCCAATACTTTAATACCCCTGTACTTTGATCATAAGAAATAACTTTACCAACTGCTGTAGACCCTATTCCGATAGTTTGTCTTACTTCATCGTCAGCTACAAAAACCGCAGTACTATATCCAATACCAGTTAATTTTAAAGCATAAGCAGCACTAGCCTTATCAGATTCTAATAAAACAGAACTTCCATTCTTTTTAGGATTCTCTATAAGACCAACTCTTGCAATTTGGTTTCCTGTAGTAAAATCAGGATTATCAGAATCATTTTCAATTCTAGAATAAACTAAAACATTATATGCACCCAGTTCTCTATAGATATCTGCACCATGTCCACCTTGAGGTGGAATAATTACATTAAAAACTGGATCAGTAGTTCCAGTAGGTACACCTCCTGAAAGCAAGTCTAGAGTTCCGTATGTATATCCAGATCCTCCCTTAGAAATTGTAACAGTATCAACCTTAGAATCATTATTAATAACAATAGTAGCCCTACCACCAGAACCATCACCTTCAATAGGAACATTACTATAAGTTCTATTAGCAGTACCTAAACCAACACCACGATTATTAACAGTAATAACCTTCAATTGACCACTAGATGCAGCATTATCCCTAACAGCAGCCACTTCGGTATTAGTCTCCCAATTTTGAGGAACGGGAATAAAATTAGTAGAATCAAATTTTACTAAATCATTTGGTTTAATTGTATAAAGATATTTCCAGATATATCCATCTCCACTATCACCTGCTGCTTTAGGTTCAAGATCAACAAAAGTAGGTTGATCTAATGATGATTTACCATTTGGATTTTCTGGATTAGTTCCATTATTCAAACAAATATAAACTCTATAATCTTCATTTACAACATAATAATTAGATCCATATAAACTAGTAGCACCTGAAGGTTTTGCTGTATTTGTTCTACTAATATCTCCTCGATACATGTCATAGGTTGTACCAGACAGCCAAGTATTTCTTTTAATTACTTGTCTAACATCAGAAGAAGAAATTTTCTTCAATCCAATCATAGTATCCCAATAATCATCCTCTTGATCAAAATTATCTTTAGGTGCAGGAGGAGTAGTATCCCAAGTAGAACTTACCTTTGAGGCATTAGGTAATCCTACAAAAGAATAATATGAATTTGCAGTTGAACCAACGCCAGCAACAAAGTTCTTAGCATTTAATATACGAAGTTGGTCAGTAATGATGGCGGCCATTTTTAATTAGACTTTTTTTACTTATTTATTAATTATAATTTAAGTATCTAAGTGGATTTACTCTCTCTACTATAGGAGAAGTAGATACACCAACTATACCATTATTATATGTAGCGAAACTCTTAGGAGTTGTTCTACTCGGAGCAGCAATTCTACCCCAAGAATATTCTCCAAAGAATTCACTATGTCCAAGTCCACTCAATCCATTATAATCTTTAACACTTACAGTTACTTGAGCTAGATATGTTGATCCAACTCCAATTCCATTTGTTTGACCAATAGAAACTGCAGCAACTTCATAAACATTATCTAGGAATGTAGATCCAGTACTAACAGTAGAACTATTTTGATATAAAGAAGTAACACCGTTACCTATGTTACTATTAGAAACTACAAAATAGTATCCAGTTTGTATTCCACTTATAGTAATAGCTGTTCCTACAATAGACGTATCTCTTAGATATGAATCATCTGGAATTAATAAATCAAATACAATTCCAGTAGAAGCAACACCAACAGAAGTAGTAGAAACCCCAGATATAATTCCAAAATCACCAGAGTATGATACATCAGGAATTTCCTCAATATAACCAGAAGGTTTTGGTTGTCCAAATAGAACTGGAGGTGGTTCAGACTGGAAGTAACCAGTTCCACCATAAGAAACTGAAACCGCATCAATAGATCCAGAAGATATAGTAGCAGTTGCAGTAGCAGGAGCTAT